>Ga0208226_1000009_pt1 | contig 88130 bp, 79 predicted proteins | sample LakMenE18May11ns_FD_150713 | JGI IMG/M metagenome (GOLD analysis project Ga0208226, IMG submission 150713) | Freshwater microbial communities from Lake Mendota, WI - 18MAY2011 deep hole epilimnion ns (SPAdes) | ecosystem: Environmental > Aquatic > Freshwater > Lake > Epilimnion/Euphotic zone ... | reverse complement strand
TCTTAAATAGTCTTAAATAGTCTTAAATAGTCTTAAATAGTCTTAAATAGTCTTAAATAGTCTTAAATAGTCTTAAATAGTCTTAAATAGTCTTAAATAAAATGGAAATAAAATTATAAAATTGTAATTTTTATTATAAAATTGATTAATAATACAATTTAAATATTATTTAACTATTATAAAAGAATGACGGACTTTGAAAATAAGAGACCTTCTAAAATTATTGGTATTCAATTTAGTATATTAGGTCCTCATGAAATTCAAAAAGCCTCTGTTGTAGAAATTACAAATAGAGATACACATATTAATAATAAACCAGTATTATGTGGATTATTTGATCCACGGATGGGTGTTTTAGACCCAGGAATGATTTGCCCCACCGACGGATTAGACTATATTCAAACCCCCGGTTATTTTGGTCACGTTAATTTGGCGCGTCCAGTATTTTATATTCAATATTTATCAACTATTATGAAAATTAGTAGATGTATATGTATTAAATGTGGTAAAATTTTGATAGATAAAGCAAAATATAAATATTTGCTAAATTTAAATGCGGACGAACGCTGGAACAAAGTATTTTCATTAGCAAGCAAAAAACGGCGTTGCGGAGAAGACTCGCATAATGGTTGTGGGTGCTTACAACCAAAGCTAAAAAAGGAAGGCTTAGCAACTATTATTGCTGAATGGAATGAAAAAGAAGAAGAATTAAAAGGCTATGAGTTTAAAACAGAAGACTCAAAAATGACTATGAAAATTATTCCAGAATTAATGTTAAAGATTTTCAAAAAGATTTCGGATGAAGACGTTAATTTTATGGGGTTTAGTCCACAATGGTCTAGACCAGAATGGATGATTTGTCAAGTATTAGCAATTCCACCTCCACAAGTAAGACCATCTATTAAACATGATGCACAGCAACGCAGTGAAGATGACTTAACTCATATTATTATTAATATTATTAAGGCAAATAAAACATTACAAGAAAAGCTAGAGCAAAATGCTCCCCCAAATGTTATTGATGATTGGACTACTGTATTACAATATTATGTTGCGACATTAGTTGATAATAAAATTCCAGGTGTTGCTGCCGTGGCACAAAGATCAGGACGCCCATTAAAAGCGGTTAAAGAGCGTCTAAATGGTAAAACCGGACGTGTGCGAGGTAATTTAATGGGTAAACGTGTTGATTTTAGTGCGCGCTCTGTAATTACTCCAGACCCAAATCTGTCGATTAGCCAGCTTGGTATTCCACTAAAAATAGCAAAGAATTTAACAAAACCAATATGTGTAACATTAAAAAATAAGAATTATTTGCGCAAGTTAGTTCTTAATGGACCAGATGTTTATCCTGGTGCTAAAATTTATGAAAGGAAAAACGGCGATTGTATTAGTTTGCGCTATGTTGACCGCGATTCAATCAATTTAGAACCAGGCGACATCGTTCATCGTCATATGTTAGATGGTGATGCTATTTTATTTAATCGGCAACCAACTCTTCATAGAATGTCTATGATGTGTCATATTGCTAAAATAATGTATAAAGGAGATACATTTAGAATGAATGTTGGTGATACTAAACCATATAATGCGGATTTTGATGGCGATGAAATGAATTTACATATGCCACAAGACGATGAGTCTGAAATTGAATTAAAACATTTAGCCGCAGTAAAATATCATATTGTAAGTCCGGCAAATAACAAACCAATTATTGGTATATTTCAAGACTCTTTATTAAGCACCTATTTATTTACCCGAGAAGCGATTACTTTTAATCCGCGAGTTGCTATGAACTTATTAGCACATCTTAAGACAATTAATTTGAAAAATATAAATTTTGCTGATGAAAACCAAACCAGTTTTAGTTTATTAAGTCAAATTATTCCAAATATTACATTAAAATATAAGACAAAACGTTTTAATGATGCTGGCGAGGATTATAACACCTCTAATAATGTATTAGAAATTAATAGGGGAACTATTGTTCGTGGACATATTGAAAAAAGCGTATTAAGTGATACAACACGTGGATTAATTCATAGAATTTATAATGATTATAATGTAGAGGCATGTCGTGATTTTGTAGACAATTTACAAGATGTTGTAACTGAATATATGAAAAATCACGGCTTTAGTGTTGGAATTAGCGATCTTATAGCAAATAAAGAAACAAATGATAAAATTAATGACACTATTAATAAGAAAAAAGCGGAAGTAAAAACATTAATAGATGAAACACATTTAGGTATTTTTGATAACAAAACAGGACGAACAAATGTGGTTGAATTTGAAACACGAGTTAATAATATTTTAAACAAAGCCTCATTTGAAGCAGGCAAAATTGCGCGCGAAAACTTGAATGACAACAATCGTTTTGTCACAATGGTAAATGCTGGTTCAAAAGGAAGTGATTTAAATATTTCGCAAATGATTTCGTGTTTAGGACAACAAAATGTAGATGGAAAACGCATTCCGTATGGTTTTGATGATAGAACATTACCACATTATACAAAGTATAATGATTCGCCAAATGCGCGCGGTTTCGTAGAAAACTCATTTATTGGAGGTTTAAATCCAGACGAGCTCTTCTTTCATGCTATGGGTGGTCGTGTTGGTTTAATTGATACAGCATGTAAAACAAGTCAAACTGGATATATTCAGCGACGACTAATCAAAGGTCTAGAAGATTTAATGGTTCATTATGATATGACTGTTCGTAATAATAAGAATAAGATTATTCAATATAGTTATGGAACAGACAATTTTGACCCTATTAAAGTTGAGTCACAACCAGTCCCTTTTGTGAATATGACTATTGAAGAAATATACGGACATTATCAGATGCCAAATGATTATTCAAAAGATTCAATATATAGCACATTATATACCAAACAAGCATATAGTAAATTTAAGAAACAAAAACCAGAACTCGATAAAAAATGTCTATACTACATTACTATGCTATTACAAGCACGCGAAGATGTTATTGCTAAAGTATTTAATGGCTTATATAAACCATCGGTAAATATGCCTGTATCATTTACACATATTATTAATAATATTGCGGGTAATCAAGAAGAAAATGTTATAATTGATATTACCCCATTAGATGTATTTGAAATTATTGAATCTAATTTTGAAAAACTTAATATGTTAAATTATTGTAAGCCTAATGAACTGTTCAAAGTGTTATATTATTATTATTTAACACCAAAAGAGCTGCTAATGCATAAACGACTAACACGTAAATCCATTGAACTATTGATGAGTATGCTAAATAATAGTTATAAAAAAGCATTAATAGCGCCAGGTGAAATGGTGGGAATGATTGCCGCGCAAAGTATTGGAGAACCGACAACACAGCTAACATTAAACACTTTCCATTTTGCGGGTGTTGCGTCAAAATCAAATGTTACTCGTGGTGTTCCACGGATTGAGGAAATCTTGTCTTTAAGCGATAATCCAAAAAGTTTATCGTGCTCTATTTATTTACATAAGCCAGACAGTTACGATCAAGTTAAAGTAAAAGAATATGTATCAAAACTAGAAAATACTAAATTACGATCTATTGTGGAGTCGGTTCAAATTTGTTTTGATCCCGACGATTTAAATACGTTAATTGGTGAAGATGTTGAGTTAATGAAAGAATATAATGAATTTGAGAAATTGCTAGATGAATGTAATAGTAGTCACACTGACTCTAAAGAAAAATCAAAATGGATTATTCGTCTAGCTTTAAATAAAGTAGAAATGTTAGATAAAAACATTAGCATGGATGACGTTCATTATGCGCTAATGACTAGCTATAGCAATTTAACATGTATGTATAATGATTATAATTCGGATAAACTAATTTTTAGAATTCGCATTAACAAAAATTTACAAGCGCTAAAGAAAAAGAAGAATAAAAGCGTATTGGAGTCATTAGACCAAAGTGATGAAATCTATTTACTTAAAAATTTACAAAATGAATTGTTAGACAACCTTATTTTACGAGGAGTGAAAAATATTGAGAAAGTATTTTTACGCAAAATTAGCGATAATTTTGAAGAAGTAGATACTAAATATGTGAAAAAAGATTTATGGGTATTAGATACATTAGGAACTAACTTACTAGATATATTAGCTCTTGATTTTGTAGATAAAACACGAACAACATGTAATCACATTATTGAAATTTACAACATATTTGGCATAGAAGCTGCTCGACAAAGCATATTTGATGAGTTTTCGGAAGTGATTGAATTTGATAGCACATATATTAACTATCACCATTTAACTATGTTAGCTGATAGAATGACTTGTAACGATAAAATGGTGTCTATTTTTAGACATGGCATTAATAATGATGATATTGGCGCAATAGCCAAAGCGTCGTTTGAAGAAACACCTGAGATGTTTTTAAAAGCCGCCAAACACGGTGAATTAGATAATATGAAAGGCGTTTCAGCCAATATTATGTGCGGACAAGAAGGATATTATGGAACAAGCTGTTTTAAAGTTTTGGTAAATAATGATGTATTAATGTCATTCCAACCAGAACCCAAGGACACAGAAAATGGCTTAGATGAAGAATTAGACCAAGATGAATTATTAAATAAATTAAAAGAAGATTCTAATGATGAATGTAATAAAAATAATTTGCTAATCGAGTCATCAATTTCTAGTATTAAACCAGTCATTATGGGAACAAGTGAAGACTACGAATTAGACTTTTAATATTTAGTTATAATATTTACTTTTAATATTTAGTTATAATATTTACTTATAATATAAATGTCACGTTCAAATAAGTCGAATCGCAGAGTCCAGTTCCTGCCGGCAACGATTGCGGAGGAGGAGGAGATGGCTAAGAAGAGAGCTGCAGAGGTGGCGGAGGCATCAGATACACAAAAAGAACAAGTGCTCGTAAAGCAGATAGCTACATTACAACAACAAGTAACTGCTCTAAAAAACAAAGTTAGTAAACTGGAAACTGAAACAGTGAATATAGCCGCCACAAATACTGCCAGCAACGCAGTATCAGACGCATTGGCATTTGATCTGGATATGGGTCGCGGCACCAAAAAAAACAAAAAACATACTAAAAAACATAAAAAGAAAAGAGGCAAAAAAACGCGTAGGCATAGAAGTAAACGTTATAAACGTTAAATTAAAACTAGGTATGCTTACTTAATATTACATAATTTATTAGAATTATTTTTATTATAATTTTGAAATCCTTCAATATTATAATAAAATGCGAAGTACCAGACAGTAAAACATTTGCACTTGTTAATAACGTTACTCCTTGAACTTTGAAAATAATTTTTTTATTTGATTTTTTCACATTTTTTTGTTATTTTATTGCGTCTCTCTCCATTAGGGCAACGTTTATTTTTGCGTGTTTTGTTAGGTTGAGGAACAGGTTCAGGAACATTTTCAATAATAACATCAGGTTCAGGAACAGGAACAGGAACAGATTCAGGTTTAGGTTCTTTTTCTTCTACTGCTTCTATTACTTGTGCTGGTTCTACTGGCTCTTCTACTGCTTCTATTACTTGTGCTGATTCTTCTGCTTCTATTACTTGTGCTGGTTCTTCTGCTTCTATTACTTGTGCTGGTTCCTTTTCTACTGCTTCTATTGCTGGTTCTTCTTCTATTACTTGTGCTGCTTCTGGTTCTTCTTCTATTACTTGTGCTGCTTCTATTACTTGTGCTGCTTCTTCTGCTTCTTCTGCGTTTGCCTCAGCAACACTTTTCTTTAACTTTTTTTGTTTATATACTGTATTAGTTGCTTTTATTATATTATAATTATTTATAAAATCAGCCAATACATCAGTATAAAATTGTAAATGTTTTTTCAAATTACTATATAATTTGTAACTTTGTGAATCTTGTAAATCAGTGTTTATGTTAAAAATAAAAGACTGATTATTAAACATAAGCTTATAGTTATGTTTTTTATCACGCGAATACACACTTGGAACTTTTAAAAAATAATAATCATCATTTATTTTATTAATATTACATATTATATACTTGATTTCTGTGCTATTGGTAATAGATATATCAATAGCTGTATTACATAAAAATATTATTGGTAAATCATATTCTTTAGATAATAAATATATATCTATAAAGGTTACATAATATTCATCACTAGTTATGTAATCCTCCATTTTGATTAGTCCATCTATAACTTTTTGCATGTTACTTTTTTTATTATTTTTCAATAATATATAATATAATGTTTCAATGTTTGGGTGTTTAGTATATAACTGTATTAATTTATTCTTTAAATCAAGAATTAGTAAACTATCATTTTTCGTGTGATATTTTATTAGCATTAAAATTATTTGAAAAGAACAAATATTATTAGTTATATCAAACATCAATTGATAAACCATTATCTTAAAATTAGTATGAATGCCTTCTGCTATTACATTTTTACTTATAACACAATTATGTGTTTTATCAATATATTTATCTAATAATTGAATAGACGTGTTATTTTCATGGTCTTCTTCTATATATTCCACATATGTTTTATCATAGTGTTCTCGTTTTTTTTCTTCGTCCATTTCTCCTTTTTCGTCCATTTCTCCTTTTTCTTCCATTTCTCCTTGTTCTCCTTGTTCTCCTTGTTCTCCTTCGTCTTCTTGTTCTCTCTTTTCTTCTCTTTTTCTGTTCTCAATTTTTTCCGATAGCAATTCAGACTGTGTTTTAGGAGTTTGTAAAATAGTTATTATGTCTTTTTGTGTATTACTTTTTGGAATAGGAACAATTGTTAATTTTTTAAGAGTGTTTAATTTTTTACTATTATAATAACCCAAAGTATCAAATGTTTCATTAAAATTGTTAGTGCTATTTGTTATAACATTAGTAAAATAATCTAACGTTAATGATGATTGAAATAATAAAAGTTCATTGTCTAAAATATTGTAGTTGGTAGAACCGTAACTAAAAGTTTGATTGTCTTGAAAAATAAATTTTTTGAATTTATTATATCTCACAAATTCATCAGCTAATCGCGTATAATATAATATTTCATTTGACTCATTATTTATTAGATTGGTAATTGGAACAATTAAAGAGCAAACATCATTAGTTTTCATACAATAATTTGTATTACACTCTTCATCGTCTAAACACAAAGATAATTCTTTAATTGAGTTAAGTATTTTAGAATCATAATTAGCAAAAATAATATATTGAGACCCAACTTCTTTTAATATATTGTAAATTTGTTCTATTTTATCCAAAAATACTAACGAATTTGTATTAATAATTTTTTTCAATACATTTTTATATATACTATGCTTGTGCATGTTTAACACTTTTTTAAACGTATTTTTGAAATTATTGTAAAATAGTGTTTCTAATTTAATATTATTAACGGTATTAATACGTTCATTATCTTGTGTGTTAGAAGTTGCTATTTGTTTATCCACAAATAAATAGTCTTTATTTTGTATTACTTCCAATTCATCATCATTATTCATTTCTGGATATGAAATCAAAACAAATTGATTGCCTGATGTTAATATTCCTATAATAGAGTTAGAATCATCTATTTTATATAATGGCTTACATATAATTTCTTGCTTACTTAAGTTATATATTTTTTCTAATAATTGTTTAGTATTATTGTAGTCGTTATAATCATCTTCAGTAAGATCATCTATTAACTTATATGGAATATCTGGATATTCCGATGAAATAGCCGATGGATAACAAGGTATAAAGCCATGTTCTCTCAACTCTTCACTTTCATTTTCACTTTTACTTTCATTTTCAATATAACTATTAGCATCAACTATTAATAGTCCAATAACTTTATTTGAATAGTCAACCACTTGATATGTTATTTCATATTTTAATTTTAAAAGAATAGTAATAATTCTAGTTACGCTTATATTTGGTTTAAAATTGTATGAGCTACTAACACTCTTATCTATTGTGCTATTACATTTATTGATTGCATTTTTAATATTATACAAAATTATTGTAAAATTTTTGAAAAATGGGTCTTTATTTATAAAGCTAAAAAATTTTGTAATAGAATAACTAACATTATCATTTATTAAATAAATGGGCTCATAATTTTCATCATTTTTAATTAACAATAATATTTGTTTTTTAATATCTAAAAACTCAGTGCTATAAGTTTGTTTAGGACATAACACTTTAACATTGTCTGTAATGTCTTCATTTGTTATATCTAAAATAATTAAGTTTATTCCATTTGGAAAAAGCAGCGGATTACTTTTACATATAATATCCCATAAATATGTGTAATTTATTAAATTAGAACTGTTTAAATAGTCTTTAAAATTGGTAAAACTGTTTATTATTTTTTTAAATAATATTATGCTAGATGGACTACTAGAAAATTTGCTGTATAAATTAGAAGACTTATAAGTTTCTATGTCTATATTATCTATTAGCTCATTAAAATTCTTAGAGCTAAATATATGTGGTAAATTTCCATTATTGTATTTAATAAAGTCATCAATATTAAATGCGTTTGTTATTATTGTTTTCATTTCATTAATACTAATTGTTTTTGTATTATTATAAACTAATGTGCAATAAAGATCGGCAATACAAGCAATAAAAGACTGATTTTTGCTAGTTTCAACACCATAACGTAAAAAACACTGATAATTCTTTTTAAGAGTGTTTGGTGTTTTTTTTGTTACACATTTTTCATTATCAACTTGTAAAAATTTTTGTATTCTAATAGGAAGAAATCCTAGCTTATTTTTTTCTAATGTTTTATCTGGACCTAAAATATAATTTAAATATAATTTGTCTTCACTATTAGTAGGTTGAGTAGTAACATTTATACACTTATTACGTCTTTTTACTTGTTCTTTAGTTTTTGATATATTATTATTAAAACAGCATGGAAGACAAAAGCCATTTCTATTATGTTTATCTTTTAAAAACCCAGGAACATGTTCTACATACTTACCTTTTTCATCAATGTGATGTTTAGCATCCGTAAATTCTATTATTGTTCCATCATATTTTCCATCTTTATTTTTTTTTGTAATAAGTGTTCCATAGTCTCCGCTGTCTACTTCTTTTTGTGTTAAACTGGTGTTTTCCGTTAAACTCCAATAACGCGGACATATATAATGATATTTTTTATCTTGTGTTCCATATTCAAAACTTTCACTATAAGAACCGGGATGATTTGCGTCTATATATTCTTTTTCTTCTTGTGTTAATATAACTGGCTGCTTTTTAACATTCCAATTACATAATCTAGAATATTCTTCAAATAAAGAATTTTTTTCAGTAGCAAATAGTTTAGGTTCTCTATTAATTAATCGTTTTAAAATAGGATTGCTTTTTTCAGATTTTTCTTTTACTTTTACTGTAGTGTCATCTGCTTTTATATTTGGTTTTTTAGACTCGCTAGTGGTAGTTTTTACTTCAGTTTTTATGTCTTCGTATTCGTTTAAGTCTTCATTTAAGTCTTGAGCATCGTCTTCGTCTTCATCATCATCGTGTTCATCTTTGTGTTCGTCTTCATCTTCGTCTTCATCTTCGTCTTCATCTTCATCTTCATTTTCTTCATCTTCATTTTCATTAATAGTACTAATTTTTTTGCCCTGTGTTTTTGTAGTTTTTTCAATTGGTTTTAGTTGTTGTTTTTGTATATATTTACTATCTTCTTTACTATCTTCGTTTTCTCCGTCTTCACGTTCATCGTCTTCACTTTCATCTTCTTCACTGTCATCTTCTTCATCATCTTCATCATCATAAGTTAAAAGTCCAAAAATATTATTGTCTTCTTCAAACATAGTAGTTTCATCATTTTCTAATAATGCGTTCATTTTTCTATTTATTATTTCGCTAGTTTCAACCTCTTTAAAATTGGCTTCTTCTAATGTTTCATCAAGATTTATAGCACCAGTTAATTCACGTACATTTTTTTCTTGTTCTTCATTTATCAAATTATATATTATTTTAACTAGTGAGTCTAAATAAATGGGAATGTGATCTAAATAATAAATAGCGTCAATATTTTCTACACTAATAGAGAGAATAGAAGCACTTGTCTTTTTAAAGACTGTTTTAAAGCCTGGATTATTCTTTATTACTAATTTTTTAGAATTAAATGTGGAAGTTAATAATTTTAGTGAATTATAAACACTCACAAGCTTTAACTTCGCATTTTCAATTGTTAATTTAAAGTTTTCTTGTAATTTTGCTAAAATTAATCCATCACTATATTCTTGCTTAATCAATTCTAATACAAATGCTTCTTCCGAATCCATCACATTAAAATTCGATACATGTTTGTAACGCATTGTTATTTCATTGCTCTTCTGACTTAATATATTAAACAATAAGTATATTGAGTTCCCAATAGGTTCAATAGTTAAATCACCTTTTATGTTAATAGCGCAAGCATAATTGAGAGAATTGATTTGAACGTTACTAGCTTTTAAATTAGTAAATAAATCAATACTAGTGCTGATTACTAAATTTTTTATGAATTTAATAATTGGATTTACACCATTAAGTATTAAATTATTTATTAGCTCAAGGCTAGTTATTTGTTTTAATCCCAAATTAATATTTATTAATCCAGACTCATATAATACTATATAAAACTCATCTACATTTTTTGTAAAGTCTTCCTCTGTTGAAGAGAGATAAAAACTAATGGTGTTGGTTTTTCCTAAAGACCTAGCATACTTTAATATTAATGTTTTACTTAATAAAGGATATTTATTAGTTTTACTAGCACTAGAACAAAATATTCTATATATATTTTCTAGTTTTTTACCAGGATTATATTTGATTAAAGGATAGTTTAGTGAACTATGAAACAATTTAAATATTGTTTCCAATGAAATATTCGAATCAAGATTATTATTTATGTTTAAATTAATATAATTAACACCCTTATTACTATAATTTAGCTCTTCTGATACATTATTAATTGAATTTAATAAATATATTAATTTGTTTTTGTTGTCTAAATTAATATTACTTAATATAGCATTTGTTTCTTTTATTAAATTTATTTTTTGTGAATAAAAGTTAGCATTATTAAGTATATTATTTTTATATAAAAACACATAATACAACTTTACTATTGACTCTTCGTCTATAGTAGATTTTTTAAGCTTGAAAAAATCACTTGCTAAACATATGTTGAGACTATTATTATATATATTATATTCAAATAATAAATTGGAATTATTTGTACTAATATTGTCGCTTAATTGACTGGATGCGCCAACATTAATATAATAATAGGGATTAACTATATAGTCTAGCTTTTTATTTAATACGCTTTGTCCTAATGCTATATATTCTTTAAATGTTGTTAATGTGATTTTAGTCAAATCGTCATAACTATATGTTTCTTTTGTTGTATCATCTGTTCTATTAGACTGTAAGCTAGTCAATATAATTTCATTTTCATAAATATTTGCCAAATATTTAATAATATTTGAATGTGTTAACTCTATTTTGTTGTTATTAGTTAATGTATTAAATAAGTCTTGGCTACTGTATATGTGTTCTACTAATCCATACATATATAGTTCTTCAAAGCAAATTTTTTCATCTTCATTTACAATAGAGTTGTAATGAGCTATGAATTTTAATTTTATAGTTTCAATTGAGTCATCATAATTTATAACATCATTTACAAAAATAATTGTTCCATTTGTTGTTTCCAGAATGTTTAAATCATAAGTATTTAAATCCTCGCTAAAATGCTCTTTGTATACACTACTTTTACTAAATGTGCTATAAGTGTTAAAATTTTTGTTTAGTTCTTCAATACTTGGAATAGCAGCAACTGTTTCAAGTGCTTCATATTTATTTTTAATAAATAAATATAATTTACTATAACTATTGTTATTATTTATATAAATTTTAAATATATTTGACATTTATATAAATAATAGACTATTATTTTATATATATATATGATTATAAATATTATTGTCGCATATTGTAATAATAATGGAATTGGTAAAGACAATAGTTTAGTTTGGAATATCAAGAGCGATATGGCTAAATTCAAACAATTAACTAGTGGCACCGGTAATAACGCCATTATTATGGGTAAAAACACATTTTTAAGTTTAAATAATGAATATGGATTAGCAAATAGAGATAACCTAATTTTATCTAAATCACTTAAATTATCTAAATATAATGGCAAGCATAAAGTACAAAGCTTTATAAACGCCCAATCTCTCGAAGAATTTGTAAAAACACAAAATTATGACACTGTTTGGGTAATTGGTGGAGAGCAAATTTATAGATTATTTTTAGATAATTATACAAAAGATGAGTCCAGTATTTTTAATATTTCAAAAATTTATATAACATATATAAATAAAGACTATGAATGTACGTCATTTTTTCCAGATTTAGCACAATATACAAGTAAATATAACTTACTTTTTTACAATAAAAAAGTGCATGGAAATGCATATGCTAATAATAATTCTAGTACTAATACTAATGATTCGAGTATTTCCGATAGTTATACTATATATGATATTGAATATGTTTTTGTATAATCTTAATCTTACTTTTGTCTAAATTTTTAATCTTTAAACATCATAATATGGATTGTCGCTAATATTCATACCACAATAGCGTGCTGGATTTTTTTTATAATCAATTGGATTATAAATATTTATTTCTTTTGCTTCAGTAATAATAAATTTAAAGTTTTCCCAAAACTCATCATTATGTCCTACAGATTTTGTAGCAATATGACTTACTTCATGTAACGCAACATACATTAACGTGTTAATGTCTATTAAACGACCTTGACTATTTTTTTCTGTATCTAAACAAAAGGCTAATTTCTCTCCTTTATTTTCGCTATATGCTGTAAATTCGCTTGTTGGTAATGTTTCATATATTTTTTGTGGATTATAACCTTTAATTAAACGTTTTACATTACCTTGATTTGGGTATTTTTTTGCTAAATGATTTACTAATTTATTTAAATTAATATTTACTTGAGCCAATTTATTTGCTGATAATTGAATTTTATTTCTATCACGAACACAATATGTGCTTCCGTTTATATCTGAAATAATACATCTTAAATTAAACGAATCACTATTTATATACAATTTAATAGCAATAATTATTATAAATATTATTAACAATAAATTAAGTATATTATTGCTAAATAGTGAACTCATTTATATTTATACAAAATTTTATAATAAAAAATATTAATATAAAATTTTATATTAATTAACAATATGCTAATGTCTTAGCATTTACATACTGGCTCCTATTTCTAATGGTCTTCTAAAGGTATCTGTTTCAATTGTAGAAATATTCCACGGGCAATTTGTGTTGGATCTTGGATTTGCTGGTTCTGATCTAATCTGTAAATTGGAATTTCTTAGACTTGAACCCTGTGTATTGATTCCAACTAATTGTGTAGGATTTAATAAGTTAATATTTCTTAAATCAGAACTGCTTACTGGATTTAGATTTGACCAATCGTTTGCCGAACTATTTGGTAATAAATCGGCAGGATTAGATACAGCTTTTGATGAAACTAATTGGTTAATAGCGCTAGCACTATCTGCCGATGTAGCTATTTGTGAATTTGAATTTCCATTATATGGCGCATAAGTAGAATTGCTGTTTGTAATAGACTGTGACGATACATTTTCAATTGATGGGTTAGATGAATATGAAGCCGGATTTAATGATGTCATAGGTGACTGTAATATATTTTTACCCTCGGAATATTTATAAAAAGCATAAACAACAAACAATAAAGCAATAACTCCTAAAACTTGTTCGTTCTTAATTCCTTTGCTTAATTTATTTAAAACTGTCATTTTATATAAAATAAACAATAAAAAATTTTCAATAATAATTAATTAATATAATTAATAATATTGCTAATTATTACTAATATTGCTAATATTGCTAATATTGCTAATTATTACTATTATTACTATTATTACTATTATTACTATTATTACTAATATTGTTAATTGTTACTAATTGTTACTAATTGTTACTAATATTACTAATTCCTTTATAATTGATAATTTACTATTTACTATTTACTATTTACTATTTACTTTCTTCATCGCTCGATGATCCATCAAGTGTGTTTAAATTATACTTAACTTTTATATTTTTTGCTTCTAAAAATGCTTGAATAGCATTTTGTCTTATTTCTTTTGCTTTTTGTTTTGCTTTTTTATATATTTCTAAATATATACTATCATGTGTTTTAAGTTCAATTGGTTCATTATTTACAATAATATTATCTAAATCGCATATTTCAATAACAGGATTATTTTCTAAAGCATTAGAATGAATACTTAATACATTGCTGTCTTGTGAAATTACGCTAAATGAATCATTATTATTTACACTACTGTTATTATTAACTAATTTAACTGTTTCTTCAATTGCTAAAGAACTAGCATCTTCTTTAACAATCAAAGGACATGCGTCTTCTTTAAGAGACATAGAATCAATTTCCTCGGCACTTATACATGAATCATTAGTAACATTAGTAACATTAGTAAGTTCAACATTAGTAAGTTCTTGAGATTCTAGATTAATTACATCATCTTCACTACTATCATCTTCATCATTTACAGAGCTTGTGTCATCATATATAACTTTATTATTTTTTAAGTCATTTACTTTTTTTAAGTCATTTACATTAATCTTTTTATTTTCTAAACTGTTGATGGGTTTATTTAATTTAATTAAAATCTGATTTTCAAAACTATCGCAAGGATATATTATCATAAATTGGACCAGTATTATATCAATAATAAAAGAAGACTTTGAAAACTTAATCCCGTTTATATTTATTAATGGTACAATATCATTAACTTTATCATATTCTTCTAAAGTTATTTTTTTTTCATTTTCATCATATATAATAATTTTATCTTGCTTAATTGATGTTTTTATTAAGAATTTTTTACCAGACTTATATGACCTCATAATTGGAACAACATATTCTTGAATATCGTCATCAGATATGCTAGTGGAATCATAAAACCACAGCTCTTTATTAGCACATATTTCTTTTACACAGTGGCTTTCTAAATTTTCAAAAAATTCTATAACTTCTTTATTATTGCTCATAAATTCTAAATCACAAAAACATTTATTATTAGTATTAACAATACCTTGTTTTGTATTACATTTAGGAAGTTGAATATATAGATTATTTTTCATATAATTATTTATTTTACTATAATAATTATTACCACTTATGAGAGAAGGATTTTCTAACCTTACTAAATTAAAATCAAAATCATCTGTTAGTTCATATATTTTGTTATTCATTTAATTAATTTAAGATTATAAAAATGTAATTAAATTTGTGCGCATTACTATTTAAATATTTAAATAGTAATATTTAAAATACTAATATTTTAATATGATCTTGAAAAATGTGATAGCCAATCAATGTATTAACTTTCTAAAAACAGAAGAAGCCAAAAAAGAATTGAAAGACATATTCTCTCCTGTTTTAGAGTATTTTTTGAAAGAAATAAATATATATTTGTATTTTTTTATATTTTTTATATTTACCAGCTTTATTTTACATTTAGGAGTTTTACTTTTATTAATTCGTTATAATTTTAAATTGAATAAACATAGTATTAGAACAATTGAGTAATTTTAATTATTTAAGTATTTTAATTATTTAAGTATTTTAATTATTTAATATTTATTTTTATATATATTATTTATATAAACATAATGAGAGAAAGAAGCAAAAGAAGCAAAAGAAGGACTAGAAGAAGTGCCAGTGGGGGATCATCATTATTCGATTTAATAGTCCCTGCCGGATTATTTGCTGCGTCAGACTTTATGAAAAGAAGAAGTAACAAACACGTTCGTTCTAGAAGCTATCTTACACAAAATAATAATAGAAAATCAAGAAGACGTAGATACTAATTTGTTTAAACTATTTAACTAACTAATTAACTAACTATTTAAATAATTAGTTAATTAAATAATTTGCGTACATTCCATTTTCTCAATTAACAATTCATATAAAATATTTTTAGCAGTACTAATATAATTAATTGGTATACTATTTTGATAATAATTAATTGCTTTTGCTAAATTTTCTAAATTTCCATTATCTATTGCGTTCTCAATAATAGTAATAAACTCGTCAATAGTTTGTATGCTCATAATAGTAATATAATAGTATTATATTACTAAAGTTATAATAAATCAATTTTTTACGAGCAAAGTATTTAACAAAACAACTTAAAGACACTAACTAAATAATTTAGTAATGAGTAATGAGTATTGAAGACAAAATTAAAAGGTGGGTGGTCTTAGATAATCAAGCTAAACAATTAATAAGTCAAATACAAGTATTAAGAGATGAAAAAGAGGAATTAACAAACCATTTAATAGAGCATTTTGATAATGTTAATAAAAAATATCCTATTATTAACATAAGTGATGGGAAACTACATTTTATACAAGTAAAACAACCAAATGGACTAAGTTATAAATTTTTAGAGCAATGTTTTATTGAATATTTTAGTAAAAATAACAACGGACTAACTGCTAATAGCGCAACTGCCTATGGAATAACTGCGAATAGCAATAGCACAATTGTTACGTCACTATTAGATTATATTAAATCAAAAAGAACATATACTATTAATAAAACAATTAAACGAGTTTATAATTGAACTAATTTAATATAATTCTATTATATAAATGTATAACGCTATAGATGGTTTATATAAAAATATAAATGATTTAGATAAATCAAATAGTTTACTAAAGAACTTGTATATGTTACCAGGATTTAATATAACAGAAACCAATAATAGTGATACAAATTGTGTTAGCTCAACTGATTCGTCGAAAGAAAATCCAGTAATGAAAGATTCAATATTTATGAAATTTTTAGGATTTTTAGACAATACAAAATCCAATCAAACACAAAAAGTAAAATCCAAGTTCAAGCTGTCTAAAAAACAAGACAAAACATTTACACGAAAACAAACACAAACACAATCTCAGTCACAAAAGCAAAAACACAAGCAAAAGCTAAAACAATAATATTAAACAGACACTTTAAACCAATTATTATTATTAAATGGACTTATTAAAATATTGCTTATTCTATCTTTCCAATATTTAACACGTTGTTCAAATAATAATTCTTTATTAGTTTTTGGATATAAATCTTTATCTATATATTGTTTTTCTAATTCACTTTGTTTGGGTTTTACGCCATAACAATTAGACCCTAAACGTGTATGAGGATTAGGAACATATCCACCATTTATTCCCGGTAATCCACAATCGTATTCGTGACCTTCTTTTCCTTGTAACACACGCCAATCACTTTGGCTTGTTGGATATAAACCTAGCTGGTCTTTACTCCATCCATAGCTACACCAGCTTGCTCCCTTGGTTTGCGATTCTCTTAATTGATCGTATGTTGCCATTTCGCCATCAAAAGCATTACATACAGCTTTAGCATCATGATATGTAAATCTATTACCAGGAACATGATATACTTCACTAAAATTCATACATATATCTGGTCCACTAATAGTGGATTTTACTCTTATTTCGGGCTCTGCCGAAAACATATTTTTAATTTCTGTTACAACATTAATATTAAAAAAATAGGCTAATCCATTTACAAAGATTAATAATATAAAGATTCCCCATAACAGTGCTTCTAAAATAAAATATGAACCGGAAGGTTCGTACTCATAGTCATCGTCACTAGTCAAAGATTTTCCTAAAAAACTAAATAATATGTAATACACTATTATAATTATTATTAACACCACTAATACAAAAGGATTAGTGCCTAAATTATTTAAATTATTATAAAAATCTTCAGTCACATTATTAAATAATGTCATAATATTATATATAAATAATATATAATATTATTGATTACACAAAATATTAAAAGTTTTTATAAGTTATTATAAGTTATTATAAGTTATTAAATAATGCCTATGCCATTATACTTTTCTATAACAATAACTATAAGCTTTTGCGCTAATTAATGATGCTTCACTAATTTCGGTTACAGTAGTATCATTATAACTATACCATTTTTGATTTGCGTTTTTGACATATGAAGTATAATGCCCCCCTTGAACACCTCCGCTATGATTACATATTCCAAACAATTCATATATACAATTTGTCTTATTATATCCTAATTCATAGTTGCCAAAATCAACACCACATAGTGGGGTTTCTATAATATTATTTAATTTACGATTATTATTATCAAATCGTTTAAAATCAACTATCAATATAGTTGGTAAACTCCAAAATTTAATACATTTTTTTACAGATTCTTTCTTATGCGTAGCTTCATTAAACCACGCATTCTCATTTTCCAATACTTCATCACTTGTATATAAATCAAAACAATCATAAATAGTATATGTTTTAGAATTATTAGCATCGCGTGGTATAGGTAGATTTATTATACTAAAACTTTCTGGTGTAATACTATAAATTTTATTTTCCTTAGTATTTGAAATAATTAATGATACATGTATTCCAAAAAATAATTGTAATATTTCTGAATAGCTATTTGAATAGTTATTTTTTATCATAACATAACATTTTTTTGCTACTTCATCTATAGTATTTTTTGATGTTCCAACTATATTAATATCTACTTTGCGCTCAATACCTTCATGAAAGCAGTCAAATAAAAAAATTAAAAACTCAGGTAAATCATTTTGAGCATATCCTGTAAATAGTTCTCTCTTTTTTACTTGTGCCATATGTTGTATTGCTCTTATAAATCTGTTTGGACTAATAACACAGTTAGTAGTCCACATTAAGTCTTTTAACTGCTTCCACTCATAAAGTAATAATGATTTTTCATCATTATTTATATTAATATTTTCAAGAATTTCATTAAATTCGTAACAATGTGATAATATTTGCATACATGCGTTAATATAACACGTATTGCCTAAATTACATAATCCAGTTAACCCTTTATTATTATATTTATTAAGTAAGCCATTTGAAGACATTACTTTATAATTAATAGTAGACATCATTATGTAGTTAAGTATATATAAATATATGTATATATACTTGTATATTTATATATATTTAAATAATTAATTAAATAGTTAACTATATTGAATATTATATATAATATGAATAATCATAATCGCAATCATAATCGCAATCCTAATTTTAATCCGAATAATCCTAATAACTTTGAATTAACGATGTTACATAATTCAATGGTTTATTTAAATAATTATATAAGAACAGTTAATTCTAGTATTGAATATTTAAATAATGCTAGTGCAAATATAAGACATATGCAAGAAACTATGTATTATCATTATCACGCTAATAATTATCAATTAATGGCAAATAATACAGAATTATTTGCCGGAACTAATAATGGAGTAGCAAATAACGTAGCAAATAATGTAGCAAATAACGTAGCAAATAATGTAGCAAATAACGTAGCAAATAACGCAGCAAATAACGCAGCAAATAGTATTAATATAGTAGAAAATTTAAATTTGGAATATTTTGAAGCATTGTCTCTGCGTAATTTACAAACAATTATTACTAATAATGTAACAGAATGTAGTTTTTGTTCGTTATGTGAACCATTAAATGACTCTTGTTCTATAACACATGAAGATTTTTTACCACAACATAGAGTAACTAAAATTAATAGTTGTGGACATATCTTTAATTCAAAAGCTATTAACGAGTGGTTAATTACGCATCAATCATGTCCTAACTGTCGATATAATATATTGTCTAATTCCAATATTATTTCTTACAGCGTTCAAGATTCTGATAGTACATTTTATTTTAGTATTGAAGACCTTATAAAGTTTTTTTGCTTTATAAATCAATCGTTTTAAGTAAAATAATATAATTAACACGTTTAGCTAGTAATTTATTATTTTCTAATGTTATTTGTTTTTGTAGCTTACTCTTTTTTTTATTATACTTTGCTAGTTTTTCTTTTGAGTCAATATAAATAGTTGGTTGTGTTTTTAGTAACTCTTTAAATTGTGAGTGTTCATCACATTCTTTCTTATATAACTCTTCAAGTTTGGCTATTTTGTCAAATTTTTTTCGTAAGTCAATACATAACTTATGCGCATCATTTTTTTTTGAATAAGCAACTTTGTGTAAGTGTGTTAAATAATTCTTATCATTATTACATGCTTTACAATAACTTGAATTGGACTTCTTTTGTAAATTATATAATTTACAAATATGTGGGTTAGCATTATAATAACTATATAATAAATAACAATTGTTCGTTTTTTCAGATAAAATAGCAGGCTGACCAGAGCTTATATTAGTATGTGTGCCATTATTATTTTCTCTCAAATGTAATTGTAAAATTTCAATAGCTTTTAATAGTCTATTCATTTAGATTTATAATGAACCTACTAACAATAGTATAACTAATAATAGTATAATAATTATCAATTTTTATAGTATAATTTTTATATTATAATTAATTATAATATAAAAATAAGCAAACTACATTTTCCTTCGTAATAATGCACCAAAAGGGCTCCAATAGGGTAATATTGTTGGTTTTTGATTTATTAAAGGCACTATTTTTTTTGGTAAATATTTTTTATCTATAACTATTTGAAAAGTAAAATCTTTAAACCATGACTCAGACATATAATAATTTCCATCATATTCCACATCATCTTCTTTTTCGAACATTTTATCTCCCCAAGAATTTTCAACAAGAAATCCATTGGTTTTTGAGTTATTTAAGTTATAACCTTTTATTACCATAGCATGGACGGGAGCTGTTTGTCTATAATTTAATGAATCACACTTAGTCATAGTATTATTAAATCCAAAAATTGAATCATAGTCAAAAGCTTCTTTATCCATAAAACTATGTTTATGTGAAATATACTTGTCTATATCAAGACCAATCCAAACTGCTTCCTGATTATCAATAGATTTTTTTGTCGCATCAATTAAATAGTCAATAGGAACATTTATTAGACCACGTCTTTTCTCTCCTAAAACATCAAAAGACATTTGAATGTCATATTGTTTAAAAAAAGGCGCTTCTTTACATGGATAATTTATTAAACATATTTTATTTTTCGCATTATATGGAACATATTTTTTATAAAAGTCTAATGGACTAACATTCTTAATTATTTTAGCCTTCTTTGATTCTTTTGAGTCTTTTGATTCTTCGTAATATTCCCATGTTATTTTAGTCGGTGGTTCTCCTAAAAACACAACCAAAATTTTATAGCATTCTAATAACATAGAGTTTAATAGTGTATTTCTATTTTTTATAAGTTCATTTTTGGGTGTAGTTTTTATTCTGTGAGCGCATTTGCGTATAAAGTCATTATAAAAATTTTTAAGTTCTTCTGAATTAGCGCTATGAAAATTATCATCCATATTTGTTTTAGGAACAATACCATATTTTTCAATTAAATTAACAAATACATTCCAACGACCACCATCATCTGTTAAATTATCTAATATATGTACTAATTTTACTATTTTATCATTAGATTGAATAGTTTCTACACTTACATCATAAGTATCAATTATATAAGTAAGATAATAATTCGCTTTTTCTAATTTGTCAAAAAAAAACAAATAATTTTGCGAAAACTCAAAATCTGGAGCCAACTTGTATTTTTTAATCATTTTATAGCGAATTATATTTAAAAAGGCAAATATCCAACAACGTCCACTTTGTTTTTGGTCACTAATTTTTGACTGGACGTCAATTAAATTTGTATAAGTTTTTTTCTTATCTTGAAGATAATCGCTTTTTAATAACACATTTTTAAAGTCAGACTTTGTATTAAAATTTTTTAATATTTTATTTGTTTTATTTTTATTAAATTTTTGTGAAAAATTTGAAATTAACTTATATGTTAATTTATTAACCATATAATTATACTATATATTATTATATATTATAATATAATATATTACTAGAATACTAATATAATTTATATATATATTATTTACATTCTTTTAAATAGCTATCAAATAATAGGCTTTTAATTTCCTTACATTTTAGTTCTTCTAGTTTTTTTTCAAATTTTTCTTGTTCAGGCCATTTACTTCGCAATTTGTCTATTTCATTATACCACGATTGTAGTGTAATTCCGCGTTTTTTTTTAAATTCACTCATATTTTCTAAATTTAACGCATAAAGTTGTAATAATGGTTTCATAATCTGATTACTAATATAATGAGCATAATCCAATTTCAAATTATTTTGAATAATAAAATCAGGTGTCTCTATTTTTTCGCCTTGAAGTGCTTTTTTATTGGCATTTACAACATATGCATAATACATTCTATCACCTGAACTTGGTTTATTACCAATGTCTCGTTGTCCAATTCGCTCAGCCAATACTTTATGAGCTATTTGATTTGGATTTTTATAATAGCTTCGTAAAGATTTGGTTACCAATAATTTTTCAATTGAATATTGTCCAGCAATCAATTTTTCAAGACTCTCATTTAGAAATTTAATTGATTTAATAATACTCTTTTCTTTCATAATAATATTTACAATAGTTCCATATATGTCTTTTACTAATGGAGCATTGTCTCTGCGTTTTAGCACAATACCCATATATTTTAGTTTGCCTTTTTCTATATTTTCTTCATATAATATACCCACATACCGTTTCTTTGATAATAATATCCAAGGCCAAAATGTTTTTTCATATTCTAAATCGTGTGGTTTTTTTAGAAATTGACTTGCTAAATTCCCTGCTTTTTTTGCTAGTTCAATAGTATAAATAAGAGCTTGATTATTTATAATTTTTTCATCGCTATTAGGATCCCTCAAATTAAATTTGAAAAACACTGAATCTGTATCACCATATACACATTCTGCTTTTGCCTTTACAATTGTTCTATCGTCTAATGTTACTAACACATCATTATAGCATTCTTCAATAATTGCCCTTCCATAAAATAATAATTTACGACCAATAGCTGTTGTTGATGCCGCAACGTCCCCTTCATAAAATGCACTTGTAATTGCTCCCATTTGGCCATATAAAGAGTTGGCTGTTACTTTAATACTTAGTTGTCGCTTATCTAAGACGTTTTTCATAAAGTCATCTTTTTCTAATAATATCAATTTTCGCGTTGCTTTTCGCGCAGCTAATAACTCCTCTAAAATAGCGGGCATAATAGCTTTACCGTCTTTATCTGGAAATTGGGCGAACCTACAAATTTTATAACCAATAATCACTTTTTTCTCAGCGGCCTTTGGGCTAGGTCGCATATATTTATATGTATCATATTTAACATCAATGTATTTATAACCCAAATCATATAAGTTATCGTAACTATAGTCTCCATGCTCAGATTTTTCCCCTGTTTCTTTAATTAAATTATTGTCTAAATCATATTCTTTAGTCCATACTTTTGAGTCGTGTGACAAATTTTCGGAAATAATAGATGAAGGATAAAGAGAACTATAGTCAACACAAGCGACTGGCTCTTCTAAGTATATTCCGGTTTTTGGTGTAAAAACGTGAGCACCTTCATAACCTCCGCCTGTTTTTTGCTTATTTACAACTGGCATAAGCGTGTTTTTTTCTCCACATTTTTTAGAAACATAGCTTTGTAATTTAATTCCTTGTCCGCGCAATAGTAAATAGCTTAGCGGAACATCACATAAATTAGACATTTCTACTTTGTCTGTAATCACATCTACTTTTAATAATAACCAAATAACATTGTCGCAATCCGCAAGACAATATTTACCAACAGTCCATCGGTCATAATCAGAACCGTTAGCAAGAGCAAATATTTCTTGTGGAGACACATCGTCTTTTGCTAATCCCCAGTTATATTTGTAATTGGCCAAATCCAGTTCTTCTAGACCCTCAATTACAAACCATTGTTCGTCTTTATTAATTTCAATAATTTCAAATTTTTTGCCTTTTTTATATAAATTATTACTAAACCCTTGTTCGTCAAACTTTATAAAACTTCCCACGCTAATACCTGTAAGATTTTTGCTATATATTTTGGTGCTATTATTTTCATTATTTAACGCAATTTTACTAATAGAGTCACTAATAAAATAGCTTGATGTAAAGTCTAATTTATTAGAACTTAATGTAAACTCTTTGCGAAAAATAACACACATATCTATAATAATGCGTCCAGGCATTTTTATAAATTTTAAATTATATTCACCGCTTGCTAAAACAATCTTATTTGTTTCAATGTCTTTATAATCTTTTTTCTGAATGTCGCTAGTGCTAGCGCTAGCACTAGTTTTAGCCAATTTATCTCTATATTCAGCACGCCAATCATTTGAAATACATATTTCATTTTTGTTTCGCGAAAGTTTGAGAAATTCATTAACACAATTTAGCTCTTTAGATCGCTTATACATAAATTCAAAATCAAACCCCGTAATATTATAACCCGTAATAATATGCGGATTTTCGCTATTAATGATTTTTGTAAATGTTAATAATACTTCTTTTTCGGTACAGCGCTCTAATACAATAACGCTGTTTTCTTGTGCCCATAATAAATATTTATCTGGAATTTTACAACCACCTTTAACAATAATAACACGCTTATATGGTTTAGATTCAGTATAATTAATAAAACTTAAACCAATAAATGTAATTATGTCACCTTCTAATGGTGGAAAATTAGTGTTGCTAAATGCTTCGACTAGCTTTACTAATTTTGTAGCATATTCACAGCTGTTGTCCTTAATTAATTCTATTAATGTGGCATCTTTCTTATAAGCTTTAATTTTAGGTTTGCGTTTGCTATACTTTACTTGACTTTCAGTTTCCCCATCATTAATGGCTTCATGTTCTTCTTCATCTTCATTTTCATCTTCATTTTCAGATTCTGAGTCAGCGCCTTCTAAAACTTCATCACTGTTTATAGTATTATTAGACTTTGATGGGTTATAGTATGTTAATTCATCTATTAAAATTTCCAATTCATCTAATGTAATAGAAGGGTTCTTAGGATATACTTTTTGTATATAACTTAATTTGTCTTGTGTTAAATCAAACGCACTTAAAATCTCGCGTTTTAAGTTATTAAAATCATAATTGAGTTTGAAATTTTCGGAACTCGAATTGTAGTTTTCAAGTATATTTGTTGCTAATTTTTTATAATTTTTAATTGGAATAGGAAAATCACCATGGCTACTACTTGCTTCAATATCAAAGCTACATATATTGTATTTTACTAATGTCTCTTTTTCTTTATAATCATAAATATCTTCGTAATTTATTGAGTATTCATAAGAGCAATTTGTTGTCTTATTAGCAATAGTTCGCACTTTATTTGAAGGAATTTTTATCCACCCACTTGGACTAATGTGTTTTTCATGAAAGAATTTTAATAGTGGCGGAATGTCTGCCTCATATAAATAACAATGTGTTGTTCCAATATCATCATCATATTTATATCCGTCTTCTTTTAATGTTCTTTCAAACTGACCCGATTTACTGGTTTTATCATCGTAAAATATTTTTTTTAATTTATTATATGCACCAGTATTAGTAAATGAAATTTTAATGAAATTGTGTAATTTCTTATTGTCGAAACCATACAACTTGTGCCTTTTTACTAACACACATTCAACTATTGAGTCCTCATAATAATTGCCTACCAATTTTTTCATATGTCCCATAAATTCATTTTTTCGCTGTTCATTCCAGTTTTCGCTAACCATGATGTAGAAAAATGGATAAAACTTTTCTATAAATATGGATGCTGTCTTATTCGATGAATTTATTCCAAATGCCTGAATAATGAATTGTTTATTGTCTTTATAATGGTTTCCTTTACTGTTTTCCTCTAATACATTGTAGTCATAACATTTAAAACATTTAAATGTAGTCATATTAATTAATATTATTTAATTATTTAATTATTTAATTAATAGTCTTTAAATTTATAATAACTTTTCAATTTTTTATATAATTTTTTATATAATTTTTTATATAATTTTTTATATAATTATATAAATATAAATAAATGATGACTGTTCCTAAACTAATTTTTATTGTCCCATATAGAGATCGTGAAAGACAAAAGCATCACTTTTCTATATATATGAAATATATTATGGAAGACTATAACAAAGATGACTATGAAATATATTATAGTCATCAAACTGATTCTAGAATGTTCAATCGCGGAGCAACAAAAAATATTGGTTTTCTGGTTATGAAAGAAAAATATCCAAATGATTATAAAAATATTACTTTTGTATTTAATGATGTTGATACATTACCTACAATGAAAAATATATTTGATTATGTAACAAATCCAGGAATAGTAAAACATTTTTATGGTTTTACTTTTGCTTTAGGAGGAATAGTTTCAATAAATGGAGGTGATTTTGAAAAATGCAATGGATTCCCAAATAATTGGGGATGGGGACTAGAAGACAATGCTTTAAATGATAGGGTACTACAACAATCGTTAATCATTAATAGAGACCAATTTTGTCCTGTTAATTCTAAGAATATTATACATTTACACGACGATCCCACCAGACTAATTAACACTAGAGAACCATTGGCTTATGTTAACGGCAAATTTGTTGATAATTTAAATAATATAAGTAATTTATATTATTCAATTGTTAATAATGTAAATGAAGACATCAATAAAATAAGTAATGTAAATGAAGACACCAATAAAATAAGTGCTATAAAACAAAATGAATATGTTATAAATATACATAAATTTGAAACATTGATCCCTAGTGCTAGTACTTATTATAAACAAAATATGTTAGAAAATAGTCTATTAAACGTATATAAAAGCTCAACGTTAATAAAAAGACATGTTAAACCACGGTGGTTACTAACTAAGACTTTTAACAAATTAAATTGAGTTTTTATTCAACAGAAACTACTTTTGCCAAGTTGCGTGGTTTATCTGGATTAATATGCTTACCTAAAGACACTTCATATGCTAATTTTTGTAATGTTATTATGTATAAAATTTCATTATAATAGTCAAGATTTACTAATAATATAAATTTGTCTTCACTTAATTTTAAGTCATCTATAACAGTTTGAGAGTTTGTTATAACAAATATGTTGGTTTCTCGCGCAATTATTTCATAATATGTTGATTTTAAATTATTTAGATCCTTAGTATTATGTATATCTATTAATAATAGTGTTAAATTTGAACTAGTTAATAACGCAAATGGTCCATGTTTTAATGAGCTAGCACTAAAACCTTCACAGTGGATATAGCAAACCTCTTTGATTTTTAAAGCACCTTCACATGCTATTGGGTATAATTTGTCTTTTCCTAATATAAATATACTTGTTACACAATTGTTAATAATAAAATCTTTTAATATACAAATTTTATTCATAAAATTTATATCATATAAAAGTTGTCTCACACTATTCGGAAGAATTCTAAGATTGTCTATTTTATTATTATTACTATAATAATCATTATTTACAAACCACATACTAAGTAAGCTTAATATTATTAACATGCTTGTAAATGATTTTGTTGAAGCAACACTTATTTCTGTTCCAGCATTCATATATATACCACAATCCACTTCGCGCGCTATTAACGAATCTACTTTATTTATTATACCCAAAGTTAGGCATTTCTTGGACTTACAAATTTTCAAACAATTATATACATCCATAGTTTCGCCTGATTGTGATAAAAATATACACAATGACGTTGAATAATTTTTAATATTAGGCAAAATATTTTCATTAAACTCACAAGCATTTACACTTTTAACACATATAAATTGTTTTATTTCATTTAAATAGAGCTCACCTATTAATGAAGCATGATAACTTGTGCCGCAACCAATTATATAAATGAATTCTATATACTTAATAATATTACTTATATTATCTAATCCTCCCAATTTGATAATATTATTATTAATGCGACCACCGTAATTATATGCTTTTTGTAGTGTTTCTGGTTGTTCCATTATTTCTTTTAACATCCAATGACTATAATTACCTTTGTTTTCAACTATATTTTCATAGCATACTTTTTTTATAGTATAATTAGATAAATCAACTAAAGCATCGGGTTTATTTTTCTCTATATCTACAGATAAAGACATATTATTTATTAAATTAGTATAACTAGCATTACTTATTTTAATAATATTATTGTCCTTCAACGGAATATATTCACTTATTAAGCCAGCAAAACCATTTGTTTCTGAAGTACATATTATAAAATCATTATTGTAACCTAATAATAATGGAGACCCTTTTCTAGTCACATAATATGTGTCTAATTGTTTAGTATAAATAATTACAAGAGCCCATGTTCCTTCTAACTGACTTAGCGTTTTTTTTATTGCTTCTTCAATAGTACATTCCATAACTATAATATAATATTCTATTAAATTAGCAATTACTTCGCTATCTGTATCGCTGTAAAAATTATAATTTTTAGATTGTAAAAACTCTTTTATTTCCATAAAATTATTTATTATACCATTATGAACTAGTATAATTTGTTTGTGTTGTGATATATGTGGGTGCGCATTAGCGTCAGTCTTTCCGCCATGAGTTGCCCATCTTGTATGACCTAGTGCTATTCTAGAAAACAATTGTTGATTGTATACTTGCTGTTGTTGTAAGTCGTTTGTTTCATATAATGATTGAACTAAATCAAAACAATCGTATTTTAATGTTGATGCTTTTTTTATTACTTCAAACTTGCTTGTAAAATCATTATAATAACATATTCCAATTGAGTCATATCCTCTATTTTGTATTAATTCTAAACTATTAAAAATATGTTTTAATGAATTTTTTGTTTTTTTGGAATATATAAACGTTATTCCACACATAATATAATTATAAACAGTTTTATATTTATATTATAAATTATAGATGTTATAAATTATAGATGTTATAAAGACTACAAATAATGGCCTTGTCCAGTTTTAAATATTTTAAAACGAGGCGTATAAGGAACTATGTTAGAATAATTAACTTGTGTTGGTAAAGGTGTCTTATTAATTATATCTTCTCTTATTTCTTCTATACATTCTTGAGATAGTCTATTGCGTCTATTCGACCTAACTAAATTAGCAAAATTTTGTTTTCCTAATTTATTGGTTGTAAAAGTTAGACTATCTTTTGCTGAACTATGTTTATTCGCGTTAATTTTATTTTTTATTATGTCTTCTGTTGTGGTTATACATTCTTGATCTATTTGGTATTGGTTAATAAAACCACGACCTACTATAACATTTTCATCATATGGTTTAATTGATAATAGCTTTGGAACATTATTTAATCCAATAAGCCCTTGTATCATTTTTCTTGATAAGTTACTACCATTTTTCTCTGGAATAATTATACTGTTTGATGTTGAAGTGCTTGCTCCTGGTAAAAGCTCAATTGCCTTAGATATTGTATCAATATTACTTGGATCTCTAATAATTTCAATATTATTATACGGATATCTATAAAGGGGATTTGGATCTGTTTCTGGATTATGATATATATATATACATTCTACGTCTGTAAAATCGCGACTTGGTGTTGTATAAATTAAACTCTCAAAACTTATAGAATTAGTATTTATTAATTTATTATTATTAAATACATCAAAACTAAAAAATGTATTAAAATAACTATCATAGTTAAATCTCACATCTAAAAGAACGGGTTTAAGTAGATTATAAGATGAACTTTCTATAGTGGTTTGAGTTTTATTTTTAGTATTTAAATTGTTAGGGTTTGTTATGGTTACATTCTCAAAACTAATTGTATTAATGTTATAATTAGCACTATTATTGAAGTAACTAATATTTGGTCTTGTAATGCCTCCAGATATATTAGTGAAAGCAATATTATTAAACTCATTATAATAACTTTTTAAGTTATTAACATCAAATAAGTTATTAAAATAAATAGTAAATATTTTATTAATACTAGTAAAAATATTATAAGCGCTAACACGTTTCAAAAGTATATTTGCTACTAACTCAGTATCATATAAATACTGATTTTCAATATATTGTTGAAGACTATCATATTTTTTTTTGATATTAAGTGGATTATAAATAGAGCTAGTATTAATATTTTCTACAAAATTTATTTTACCTGAATCATATGGAAAACTAATATGTTTATATATATCACTTTGAATAAGACCTGTTCTAAAATTGCCCAAAGATAAATAAACAATATATGGGTTGTCTTCTTTTGTAGTAAAACGAATACGCTTTGTTGGTGTAGACACTTGAACATTTAAAAAATATATATTAGAACTAGTATCAAATAATATCTGGCTTGTTGCATTTTTCACCATTTCAAAATTATTTGTTCTAATTAAAAAAGTCTCAAAACTTATTGTCTTGATAATACCAGGGTTATCACTATAATATAAGTCAACTTCGTAGACTATTTTTTTATTATAAATAGTGTACTTGTTGTATATATTATTATATATTCTAAAAGGTGTAGTGCTAGTGTTAGGAATACTTTCTAATGATGTTATATTAGAAATGTCTCTAAATCTAGTAAAATTAGAGATAGAGGAACTACTATCTCTATACAAATTAGTGAATCCATTTGATGGTGTTATACTTTTAATTCTACACATTAAATCATTATAACATATATCATACCCATCCGCCTTAGTTGTGTCTAAAAAATTATTACTAGAATCTCTAAATACATAGTCTTTTATATTTAGTTTATAATAATCATAATTGGCATTATTAGCACTACTATTGTTATGAAAATTAGAAGAAGTATCAATATTATTAAAATAATAATTTAAATGAAAATACAATTTGTTACTAGTAATTTTGGATTGTGCTAACAAATAATTATTTTCAGAGATATAATTGTTTATATTAGTATTTTTAATAAATACTAATTTACCAAATTTTTTATTATCAGTAAAAATGAATTTTATGTTATTTTTTATATTATTTATTGTTAATAAACAATTACTTACTGCTGTTGTTCTGTCGCTCAATCTAAATATATTGTAGTTTAATATTATAATATTACTATAATTAGATAAGCTAGGCAAGAAACTATTAGTAGTTCTCAAATATTCAGAATTATCAGTAGATACATTTGTTTTTAGTAAAATTTTGACTCCTTCACTAAGGTTGTTTATATTATTTTTAGTCAAAATAATATAGTTGTCCCTGGTCTGTGGGTTGAAACTAAGCACCATATAATTAGAAATAACATTATATATTCCTAAATTTATGTCTTAAATTTATGTCTTAAATTTATGTCTTAAATTTATGTTTTAAATTTATGATATTATATCTGTATTATTAAAATACCAATTTGTTGATAAATAATCTGCTTTTGTATCACCGAGCTTACTTTTTTTACTTGATTTAAGATTTGGACCTTTATACATTATTGAATTTATTTCGAAAGTTCCTATAGCATAGTTATAATATTTTAAATTGGAAATGGCGCCATCAAAACCTCCATTATAATTGACATATAAATTATCATAGTTTTGCTTAATAATATTTGATAATTTATGACGTTTTGTTAAATTACCATTAATGTAAATATCAACCACATTTTGCGCTGTTGTTCTAATTACTACACATACCCATTTTTTTATAGGAATACCATCGACATATATATCATCATAATAAGTATTGTTATTATTTTCATTATTATGAAAAACATTTACTCTAACTAACATTCCTAAAAGGGGAAACTTATCTAACAAATTATCGCTAATATTTTTTTTACCATTATATAAATATACACCCGGACAATTGTTAGGACCAAATATTCCTGTTCCTCCTTCCCCTTGTGAATTTGGTGAAGATCCTTTATTAAAAACGTGTTTGAAGTCAAGTGTTTCTTTATAATCCGTATCATTAACATGTATCCAAAATGCGTAAGAAAATTCTATTCCTTCATATTCGTTTATACTGCGTAAAATAGGGATTGATGCTTTTTCGCCTAAAGACTGTGTAATAGTTAGTCCTTCTGTACCATCTTTTAATCCATATATTAAAAATGGTGTTTCTGATGGTGAAAAAAAGTAATATAATAATTTACTTCCAACATAAAATAATAAAGAAAAAATAATTATTATAGCCAACAAAAATGTAATTCTTGCTATCATTGTATTTGATGATAAAAATTCATTTGCTGATTTTAATCTTGATTCCGCAGTATATGGAATAGCTGCATTAATATTTTTTGAAATATTAGTAAATATACTTTCTGGCGGATTCATAATATTAATATATAATATTATATAAATTATATAAATTATATTTCAAAACTGCCTTTTTCTGTATTGTACTCTAAAAAGCTTACTTTTAATCTATACTTATTAAATAATGATTTTGCTAATGATTTATCAATTCCTTCTTTATAAATATTATAGGCTTCTTGTGGATTTATTGAATCATTTTCGTAGCGAATTCGTGTAATAAACCCTTCAAATCCACTATTAAGACCTTCATTATTTGCTGCGCTTGTGCCTTGAGCCATATTTCCTATATATATATTTTTTTTCTCACTTGTGCTATAAAAATTATGATATAATCCATGCATTATAAATGAATTTCGTAACTTTCCATCTAAATATACATCTAGTGTTCTTGTGTCAATACTTAATGTTAAATTATTCCATTTTTGAACTGGTATATTTGGTATTTTATATCTTGTGTAGTTTCTTTTATTTACTAAAGCACTTCTTGCTCTACCCGATACATTATTATCTAAATATGTTTCAATATCAATTAATAAATTATTTTCATATTTATCTAAAGCAATATTTATATTTTTAGGTTTAACTTGGTTTAAACTAATATCTTTTTCCACTTTAGTGCTTAGACCGCTTAACATTGAAGCTAGTTCGGGCAATGTTGGAGCACTTGAATCCACGGCCATATATAAGATATTTTTTTCGTTTGATATATTATTGCCCCAATTATCTATGTAAAACCATACACTTAATGTGAAATTAGATGAGCTATTTTCTGGAATATCTTGCGCCATTATTATATTGCTTTTTGTTACAAATAATGAACTAACAGAACTTTGTAGTGCTACTGGTTTAGCAGCATCGCACATAACATCATAAATTATATTTGTTTTAAAAAATAAATTACGAAGGCCCCATATTACCACAATAATCAAGATTATCACAATAATAATATTAAATATGCCCATATTAAAATATTATTATATTAAAATATTAAAAGATCTTAAATATAATATCTTAAATATAAAATCTTAAATATAAAAATTTATGTATTTGTTAATTAACTATTAACTATTAACTATTAATTATTAATTATTAATTATTAATTATTATTTATTATTTGTTAAATTATATAATAACTCAATTGTTAATGGACTTGTAATATCACTATAATAGTTTATTTCTTTAATACTTCCATGTATTCCTTCATTTTCTCCTATTGTTACTTTATCGCCTTTAAAATAAGGGGTTACGTCTTTTTTTGTACCGACCAATTTACCATCTATAAAAACATCTATACTATTATTGGAATAATTAATAACAAAAAACAACCATTTTTGATGTTTTATATTTTTTCCTTCATATATAGTATCTAACTGATCTCCTTTATTATTTAGTGTTCTAGATCTAATAATAATAGATTGTGATTTTCCATTATAATATATTACTGGTTTATAAGCATAATTAAAAATTTCAGTATCTTTATTATAAGCTATTGATGTATTTGTTGGTTGTGGATTTATATAAACATAAAAACTTATACTATATGTATAATTGTATGGAAATTTGTTTATAGTTTTGGGTGGATCATAAAAGCTAGTTTTTATATTATATATTCCATTATAATCATTTTTCAATAATTTAAAATTGTAACCTTTTGTGTCGCTTATATTGTCTTTTGTTTGTTTAGTTATTTCTGTAGATTCGGGAGCTATTTCTGTTGAACTATCGAATGCTTTAAATAGTGTATTTTCTTGTTTATTTAAATTTAATGTAGTTAATAATGCGTCAATTGGATTTGTTATAATAGGATTGCTTGAGCTCTCATTTTTGGGTATTGGAATATCAATAGTAGAATTAACGTTTTTGTTAAGATTTTGATATATACCAATAACCTTCATTTCATTTAAATAATACGGGTCAGTTCCTTTTAATAGACTGTTTTTATTAAGTGTTCTAAAATATTTAAATAAGAAAGGCAATACAAATAGCAATGTTATTAATAATAACAGTATAAAAAGTAATAAATATACAGGGCTGGGTGTTAATTTAATATCTTTATTAATTTCATCAATAACAATTATTAACAAACAAGGTAGAAAGAAAATAGTTTTTTTAATAATACAAATATAATCATAAATAAAGATAAACTTAGTTGGATCACTGTATTCACAAGAGTCATTTGAATCTTGCATTTTTATTGAAAATAGTGCGGCAAAAATTGCTAACACAACAATTACAATTGTTATACTTATTACTGATTGTGTAATAGTAAACATATTAGTATTTTTTTGTGAATATAAGACATAGTTGATTATGTATATAATACTTATTAGTATTAATAAGAGTAGTCCAATATACATGAATAAAATTCTTAATGGTTTTAAATATGTGCTTTTAATGTTTGTATTATTTATATTATAACTAATTGCATCATAACCTGATTTACTTAACTCATTCTCCTCATCGTCTCTCTCATCTGTTGCTAGTCTTTCATTTGTATCAATCTTACTATTAGTATTATTTCTAAATACTAAAAAAAGAAAATAAAAGACTCCAATGCCGAAGAATATTATTGCTCCTAATATTTCATAAGGTGTATTTTTTATTCCAAATAGATTGTGATAACTATTTAAATAATAAACTAGACCAAAAACTAATAAAATTACTAACACATTAATGTATCTATAGTAAAAATATTCATAGTTGGGAGAAGAGTCTGTTTTTTTGAATTTTATTCCATTTATTAACACGTCTGTTGAAATGCTTATACTATTTTTTAAGAAGTTTACTGTTTTATCCGAATAATCACTAATTGTATTAAAACTTGTTTTTAATAATTGTGTCATTATTAGATAATATTAATAATATAAATTAATAAATTTATATTATTCACGGTTACAAATTTTGTGTAACCAGTCTTACAAATTTTCATATGCTGTTTTTTTTCCGTGACAATCTCTACATAAAGCTACTAAATTAGTAATATCATTGGAACCACCATATTCTAGTTTCATAACATGGTCTACTTCAAACCAAGCAGGCAATTGTTTTTGGCAACCTTTACAATGCCAGTTTTGCGAAGCCGCCACAAACTTTTTTTTGGTTTCACTTACACTTCTTTTTGTTGAAGTATTTCCAGATTGTAATATTTTTTGTTGCTGCTTCGTCATATTATTATAATTCGCGTTTATTGACTTTTGTAAATGTTGAGACTCTCTATAGTTTGTTCCGGCACTCAAATTATAATTATTATTTAATTCATTACTTATTGACTTAGATGTAAAATCAATAATTGGAGTTATAATACTAGCGGTGTTTCTATCTATTGGTAAATATTTAATGTAACCATTTGTATTAACTACAAATTCTTTATAGTTTGCGGGATTTTTCTTTATAAATAAATATATACATAGTCCAACAAAAGCGATTAGTCCCATTTTATAATATTTTTCATAATTTTTAAGTTTAGCTAGTAATTTACCTTCAAAGTATGTATTAAGCAATACAAACCCCGTTATAGTTAATATGAGCAATTCAAATTTCATATTTATTATTAATAATTATAATAATATATTAATTATAGTAAATATAATAAATATATTATAATTTATAGTAAAAAAAATTTATAATAAAAATAAAAACTATTATTTAAAGTTAATAGTGAGTCCAATTATTACTAATACTAAAAAAACTACTAAGCTCCCAAAAATGTATTTTTGCTTATTTCTGCTTTCTTCATATTTTTTTAGCTCCTTAATTTTATAGTTTTCGTAATATTTATTCATTGCATCATAATAAGTTATTTCTGGTTTTCCTAAATAAATATTTATTTTATTATGTATAAAATGCACCCATTTTACAAATGACTCACGAGAGTCTAAATATGGTGTAACAGGATAAGCATCTAAAAATTTACTAAATACATTACCAATATCACTAATTGGTAAAAATAACGGTAAATTTGTTATAAAGTCATAATATTTCTTTTTTGTTGAATCATTGCTATTATTAGGATAGCTTAAGGCGATTGTATATAAAACAAACCAATAATGTGGTCCCCATATTATTGGATTTAATACATTATTAGACATATTATTATTAGACATATTATTATTAGACATAACTTATAAATAACATTACTAAAACTAATGCTTGTTTTTACCATAAAACCTATTAAATGTGTATTTTAAATAAATATAAAACAATAATACGTTAATATAATAACTTACTATATTACGCTAATTATGAATATTAAGAAGCAAGTATTTTGCAACAACTGTGGTAAGTTAGGACATTTATTTCATAATTGTCGTGTTCCTATAACAAGTATTGGAATTATTCCATTACGAATAGTTAAACAGTTTAATAATGATTTACAACATCTTGAAAATGTTATTGAACTATTAATAATAAAACGTAAAGATAGCTTGGCGTTCATAGATTTTATGAGAGGAAAATATATTATGGAAGACAAAATTTATATTTTAAATTTATTAAATAATATGAGCATTAATGAGAGAAATTATTTGCTAGCTAATGATTTTGATACTATATGGAGTTATTTATGGAATTATAATACAAATAATTTATATAGAAATGAAGAAAAGTTGTCTAAAATAAAATTTAACAGATTGAAATCTGGCTTCACAAATATTTTAGAAAGTTACAATTTAAAAGATTTGGTAGATTTATGTGATAAAAAGTATAGTGAACCCGAATGGGGATTTCCAAAAGGCCGCCGAAATTATCACGAAAAAGATATTGTGTGTGGATTACGAGAGTTTGAAGAAGAAACAGGATATAAAAAAAGTGATATTGAAATTTTTAATAATATTGTTCCATTTGAAGAAATTTTTACAGGTTCAAATTATAAATCTTATAAGCACAAATATTTTGTTGGTATTATTAATAATAATACTATTCCATTAGCTAACTTTCAAATTTACGAAATTAGCGAATTAAAGTGGGTTCCTATTGATGATGTATATAATTATATTAGAGATTATAACTATGAAAAAACAAATATAATAAATGATTTAAATAAATTATTAAAAACATATAGATTATATATATAATATGAATGTTCCAGAAGAAGCAGAACCTGATAAAGACATCATTAATGATTTACAAGAAGAAGAAACAGAAGAACCAATAGAATATGAAGAATCAACAGAAGATGAAGAATCAACAGAAGATGAAGAACCAAGAGAAACAAGAGAAGATGAAGAGTCAATAGAAGATGAAGAGTCAATAGAAGATGAAGAGTCAATAGAAGATGAAGAGTCAATAGAAGATGAAGAGTCAATAGAAGATGAAGAACCAAGAGAAACAACAGAACCAGAAACAAGAGAAGAGTCAATAGAAGATGAAGAGTCAATAGAAGATGAAGAACCAATAGAAGATGAAGAACCAAGAGAAACAACAGAACCAGAAATAATGGATGACGGCGCCGGTAAAAAGGAAGATGAAGAAGACTTAGAAGACGAAGACTTAGAAGACGAAGACTTAGAAGACGAAGACTTAGAAGACGAAGACTTAGAAGACGAAGACGATGAAGACGAAGATGACGAAGACGACGAAGATGACTTAGATGAAGATGACTTAGACGAAGAAGCTGATTTAGACGAAGATGAAGAAGATGCTACTAGCTATAACAGACCACCTTATATTAAAACTAAAATGAAAACCAATAATTTAAAATTGGCGCAAATGTTTCAAGAAAATATGAATAAATTAAGCTTAGATAAAAGTGAATTAGTAGAGTTAGAACAAAATGTTAAAACCAAGAATGATACAAAATATTATTTAAATGCACTTGAGTTATTAAATATGAGAGAATTAAATGCTTCTTTTGATACAAATTATAAATTATTATATCCACATTTAGATGATGAATTTTTCAATATCAAAATAGCATATAAAAAAGAATTTGCTGAAAATAAATTACAAGTAAATATTGATTCTGATTTTGAAAAATTAAGCAATGAAATATGTGATAAGGATTTTGAGTTAGCGCCATATCAAAAATTCATTAAGAATTTTTTATCAACAAATACACCATATAATGGATTATTACTTTATCATGGACTAGGAACAGGCAAAACTTGTTCCGCAATAGGCGTTGCTGAAGAAACAAGAAAATATTTAAAATATATGGGTTATAATGAACGAATCATAATAGTGGCCTCTCCAAACGTCCAAGAAAATTTTTATTTACAGTTATTTGATGAACGTAAACTAGAATATAAAAATAATAACTGGACTATTAATAATTGTGCGGGACAAAGCATATTAAATGAGATTAATAGCACACATAAAAATTTAACACGAGAGAAAGTAATAAAAATTATGACAAATATAATAAATAATTATTATTTATTTATGGGCTATACACAGTTTGCTAATCTCATAATAAAGAAATCTAATCCTTTAAATCCTAGTAATCTCAATGATCCGTTAGACAACACACAAAAAAAGAAGATGACAGAACGATTACAGAAATTTTTTGACAATAGATTAATAATAATTGATGAATTTCATAATATAAGACAATCTAAAGACAATACTAATAAACTGGTTTCAAACGAATTACTCAAACTTGTTAAAAATGTTAATAATTTAAAATTATTATTTCTATCAGCAACACCCATGTTTAATGATTATAAAGAGATCATTTTTTTGATTAATATATTAAATATGAACGATAGGCGTAGCATTGTGGATATTAAAGATATATTTAATAGCGATGGTTCTTTTTTAGTAAATAGCAAAGGCGAAGAAGTCGGATTACAATTATTTAAGAGAAAAATAAATGGATACATTAGTTATGTGAAAGGGGATAATCCTTTAAGTTTTCCTTTTAGAATTTTACCAAATGATTTTGCTCCATCTAATAGTATAAAAACAAAGACTTATCCGCAATTTAAAATTAATGCCACTCCATTAACACAATCAATAGAACTGTTTGATATATATATAAATACAGGCATCTCTCCATATCAAGAATTTGTATATAATATTATACTAAAAAATAATATGTCTAAATTTGATGAAGACAAACTAAATAATATGGACTCCTTTGGTTATACATTATTACAAAAACCATTAGAAGCATTAAATATTGTATTTCCAAATAGCAAATTAGAATCGTATTTTGAAGAAAAATTGGCTTATAATGAACATAATATTACACAATTATTAGAAACACTTAACTTGGAAGAAATAAATACTTTGTTTCCTATTAAAGAGATAATTGGTAAAGCAGGCATTAATAATCTTATGAGCTATCAAGAAAGTTATGCGCCCAAATCAAGGCACAACTATAGTTATAGAGCTAGCGCCAGTCCCAATATTTTTGATATTAATAGCATTGGTAAATATAGTTACAAAATTAAATCAATAATAGACTCTATTATTAATAGCAATGGGCCTATTATTGTGTATTCGCAATTTATTGATGCTGGATTGATTCCAATTGCCTTAACATTAGAGTCTATTGGATTTACAAGATATGGAACTAATAGATCACTTTTTTTAACACCTCAAAGCGAAGAATTAGATATAGCTAGTTATAAGAAAAAGTCTGAATTAGGCGCTGGTTCTAAATTTCATGGTGCTAAATATATTATTATTAGTGGAAATGAGAATTTATCTCCTGATGTTGTTGGTGATTTAAAGGCAGCAACAGACTCAAATAATAGTGATGGTAAAAATGTTAAGGTTATTCTCCTTTCGGCTGCGGGAAGTGAAGGTATTGACTTAAAATTTATTAGGCAAGTGCATATTTTAGAACCTTGGTTTAATATAAATAGAATAGAGCAAATTATTGGACGAGCAATAAGAACATGTAGTCATAAAAATATGCCATTAAATGAACGAAACGTCCAAATATTTATGCACGGCACATTACTAAATAATAATAATGAGTCAGTCGATTTACTAATTTATAGAAAAGCAGAAGCAAAAGCAAAAGTTATTGGTGTTATTAGCCGAATATTAAAAGAACATTCTATTGATTGTATGCTAAATTATGAGCAACAAAAATTTGATGAAAAACTACTTAATAAAAAATTAACACTAACACTTTCAAATAATGCTTCAATTAGTTATAGTATAGGTGATAAATCATATAGCCCATTATGTGATTATATGGCTGATTGTAGTTATAAATGTAAGCCTGAATTAGAAGACTATAAAACAAAAATGGGATTAACAGGAGACATAGAAGAAAATAATTCTTCTTATAATGAATTTTTTTTACAAACCAACAATGAAGCAATAGTGAAACTAATTAGAGATTTATTTAAAGAGAAATATTTTTGTACTAAAGAATATATTATTAGTTATTTAACTAGTTTTAATAATTATTCAACAAATCATATAAATAATGCTTTGGATCAGTTAGTAAATAATGAAAATAGCTATATAACAGATAAATATAATACATTAGGGAAATTAATAAATGTTGAAAATCTTTATATTTTTCAACCGTCACAATTAAATAATGATGCTACTATTTTTGAAAGGTCTAATCCAATACTGACTAAGCCCGACGGAATAGCATTTGCTCTTCCTGAAACATTTGATGTATTTGATGATAAAACAAAAACAGTATATGTAGACAAAGCGGAAGTTGAAAAGCCTTTAAAGGTTGAGCCTGTGAAAACAAAAGCTGATACAAAAGCTGCGCAAACAAAAATTAATTTTACTATGTATGATCAAGACTATTTATCAATTGAGCTTATTGATAATGTAAAATCGCTAATTATTGAACTGGAAATAAATTATAATTATATTACTAACATACAAACTAATCAATCAACAGATGATAATAAATATATACATTATGGCTCAATTATTAAACTATTAGCAGAAGAATCAGTTTTAGACTCACATACTATACAAACATTAGCAATTGCTATTTTACTAGAAGATTTGAATATTGAAAAAACTACTTTATTAGTGAATTATTTATTAAATAATGGTTATGATTTAAAGGGACTTTCAAAATTTGAAAGCGAATTAGCACGTTATTATGAGGAACATTTTATAATGTCTAGTGATGGTAAATTGCGAGCACTAATAGTACCACAAAAAAGCGAGTTTAAAAATTATACATTATACATAATAACAAAAAGTAAGGTTCCTCATATTAGTGGTTCTAATATGCTATTAACATTAGGACAATCCGAAGACTATGATGATTTTGCTGAAACTATTACTAGGAAAAAGGTTGCTCCATCAAATATTGCGCAATCTCTCGGGTTTTTGGCGTTGGCAGAAAAAAACAAACAAGAATATATTACATATTTTAAAATAAAAAGCGGCACAAATAAAGGTGCTCGTTGTAGTCAAGCAGGAAAAGCGCATAGTGAAAAAATATTTGTTGCTATTGGAGTTTCTAATAGTATTATTGAAAAATTAAAAAAATATAATCAAATTGCTTTTTGTAATGCTTTGGAAATCTATTTTAGATATTATGATTTAATAAAAAAAGACGACAAACGTTGGTTTTTCAACTTAGTTCAATCTTTAATTAACAACTTTAGCTAATTTATTTTGTATATATAAAAATTTAATATTAATATATATAATTGAATAAATATTAAATATAAAAATCTTATTATATACCAATATGTCTAAATCAGTAAATAAAAAATATTCGTTAAAACAGAATAAAGACAAAACTTTGACTAGTAAAAATTCTAGCACAAATTTACATATATATATTAGTTCATTATTGACGCAAAAAATTGTCTTAAATTATAATGAGGTAAATTCTGATTTATTTAACACATTAGAGGTTAGATTAAAACAATTTAATGAAGGAAAATGTATTAAAGATGGTTATGTTAAAAATAATAGTGTGAAATTGTTAACATATTCAGGTGGAGAATTATTTTCAAATAAATTAGTGTTTGAATGCGTATTTGAGTGTTTGATTACAAATCCAGTAGAGTCTATGATATTAAATTGTGAGGCAAAATCTATTACAAAAGTTGGTGTGCGCGCTGAACTAGTAACCGATGATAATATTACTCCATATATTATTTTTATAGCACGCGACCATCATTATAATAATGAAATGTTTTCACAAATTAAAGAAAATGATATGTTACAAGTTAGAGTATTAGGACAGCGTTACGAATTAAATGATAAATTTATTAGTGTGATTGCTGAATTGATTGCTATTAATAACTATGGGACACTAAAAAAAGAGTTAGAAGGCGATTATGGATTAGAAGTTGAAGATACACTGGATTCTGCTATGGAACAAACTGGAGGCGAAACTAAAATTAAGCTAAAAACAAAAAAAAGCGGTCAAAAAGTAAAAAAAAATATGGCTTAGTTTTAAACTGTCTCATTAATTACTAAATAATTTGGTATGCTTGATTTAAAAAATGTTCGAACTATTAAAAATACAGCCATTATATTTGCTATCCAACACCATAAAGACCCCCATGTTTTAGTTTTGTAATAAGTATAATAAATAGCAAGAAAAACTATTAAATGTATAGCAAATAGAATATATTTTTTAATATATAATAATATTACTAAGAAAAATGTTAACCATATAAAAATATATAGTGGTGGCACGTTTAACCAATGCCATGCCAAATGGCCGTTGGGCGCTTTTGTCATCGAAAAATCGATTGAAAAATAAAAAAGAGTAAACAACCAAAAAATGCTAAATACTGAAATAAGTTGTAATTTTTTTATATATTCAACATTGTTCACTGATAATATAAACATAATTGGTTGCATACTTATTAAAAATAGACCTAACTGTGATAGCAATCTATTTATTTTTTTATTATTCAAATGTTTCCAAGTAAAATATTCTACTAATTGTATTGAAATAAACGAATAATAAAATAAATACTCATAACCATTGATTACATTATTAAAATAAGCAAAACTTATTCCAAATAAACTAAATAAAAAAGTATTTAATGATACTGCTTCATTCCAACACATATAAATTTATAAGTTATATAGATAAAATATAAATTATAAATTATAAAATTATTTACCAGACATAATACTATTTAAAGCTATTCAAAGACATACTATTAGAAATGGATTCACTGGAAGAAAATAACATACACCCCAATGATCTAGATAAACTATGTAAAACTATTGAACCTCTTGATAAAATACATCATATTGAAATAGCTAAAATATTAAAATTAAGTAATATATATTTAAATGAAAATAATAATGGTATTTTTGTAAATCTTAATAAAATATCAATCACTACATACAACTCTATTTTAAGCTATATTAATTTTGTTAAAAAACAAGAAACATATATTAATAAAGATGAAAAATTGAAAAAGGATTTGGAAACAACTTATTTTAAAGATAATAAAGATAACATTAGTAATATTGTAAGTAATGTTATGTACTAAAGAACTATTAAGTGTGCCTATTAAATTAGAGGATATGGAACGCTATATGTTATATGGATTAAATGCTAATGCGTCAAATGATGGAATAAATGTTGTAGCAACTTCAGCAACTTCAGCAACTTCAGCAACTTCAGCAACTTCAGCAACTTCAGCAACTTATAATAAAAAATATCAAATGTCTATCATTCCCAATATTCCGCTAAGTAGAGTGAAAGTAGACTATAGTAAAAAATATAGTAAATATAACGAACCATTTAAGATTACTAATCATAAAAATTTTCAGGATAAATTATTTTGGTTATTTTACAAGCTAATTAATAATTTTGATGATAGTAATTTAGAAACGCTAAATTCTTTTAGTGTTATGAAAGACTTTAAATTTGGTATTGTTGAAAAATTGCGAAGCCAAAAAAATATTTTAAAACACTTCAAAATAAGTAAATCATTTGTAGAAGACGATTTAACAAATAATGAAAAAATCAGTTTTAAAACATTTCATGCCTTATGTATATTACATTTAATTAATGTAATAATTTTACGTTCCAATAATAGTTATTGTGTTTTATGTTGTAATAATGATGAAAAAGCTTATAATTTACAAAATTATAAGGTCTTGCAACTATCAAATGAAAAAATGAGTGCGCAATTTAATAATTTTGATGTGGAGTTACTAAATGGTTCAATCAGCGAAGAAGAATTACAAAGTTATTTATCTAGTTATTTTCATATTGAAAATATTGAAAAACCATTAAAAGCTTTTTCAAGTTATAAGCTGGACGACTTAATAAAAATAGCAGAACAGTTACAAATTTCCATATATGATGAAAATGGAAAAAAACGGAAAAAGCAGGACTACTATGAAAAGATAATACAGAAAGTAGCTTAATATATTATTCAATATCAACGTGTGTAATCATATGTCTTCTGCAACAACTTTTTTTTAAATTAAGCAAATCAAGCACTTCGCCTTCTGGTGTTTTATCCATAAAATCTTTTGTCAAATATACTACTTTGTCTACTTCAAGTGATTTATCAATTTTTCGTTTTTGAACTTCGCGTTGATAATATCTATATTTATTACCTAATACTTTGCCGCATGTGAAACATTTTACTGGAATAATCATAGTAAACTATTATATTATAGTATTTAAATATAATAGTTTTATATTTCAATTTTTAAAAATAATAAATAGTTTAAAGTTTATAGTTTAAGGTATAAGTAGATTAGCTCTATTTTTACCTTCCTTTTTTATATTCTCTTGCCCTTCTTTATTCTTAAGTCCTTCATAAACAGCAAATCTGTTTAATTTTGACGGCTCGTTTGATGTCATATTAATATTAAAGTAGCTTAAAATTATTATACTTAGTACTACCGCAAATATAATAAAAATTATTGTTTGTGTCATCTTTGCATATCTACTTGCCATATTGGTTGTATATATTAATATTATAAAATATAAAATATATATTATAAAATTGAATTGTTTTTATGTTATATTATATATTTTATAACGTAAAAATATGATTCACCACCAAGATTGGAATAGCGTTAAATTTACTAGTGCTATACCAAATAACAATGCTAAAAAAGTGGTTTTTAAGAAACAACATGTTCCTGAAACTATAGTTAATGAGGCTCCTAAACAGCTTGGACAATTAATATCTCAGGCCAGATTAACTCAATTAAAAAATCAAAAGCAATTTGCTGCGCTTATTGGAGTCGCTCCACAAATGTTGGCGCGATGGGAAGCAAATAAAGAAGCACCTAGTAATGCGCAAATTGCTAGTATTGAAAAGCTTACTAAGGTTAAACTTCCTAGGTGTCAAAAAACAGTTATGCTTGAGTAATAAAACTTATTTCCAAGTTTCTTAGATTCTTAGCTTGTTAGCTTCTTAGGTTCTTAGGTTATTAGGTTATTAGGTTATTAGGTTATTAGGTTATTAGGTTATTAGGTTATTAGGTTATTAGGTTATTAGTGTATTATTTTTTTTGGTTTTTTCTGGCTTTTTAGTTTTTTATCTTTTTTTCCCTTTTTTCCTTTATTACGTAATGTTTTACGACCCTTTCCTAATTTTTTTGCTTTTTCTAGTGCTATTAATCTTAATAATTGTGTATATATTATTTCAGCTATATTAGTTGGAAGATGCTCACTAGTTGTTGAAATATTAAATGGTAGTGCCAAGTTGATTTCATTAGTATTAGGTAAAATATCAAGTTCATTAGGAATAATAACACCATTGTCAGAATATAAATCATCATCAATAATATCATATTTAACATTAAATTTATATAATGCTTTTAGTAATTGGCTATACAACTTATTTTTGTTGAGTGCTCTATATTTTTGTTCTAATTTTTTATCTCTTTCTTGAACTGTTCCACTAATATTCTTACTAATATTTTTAGTATGAACTTCAGTAAATTCTATGAACGCATCTTTAAACGTTTTAATCTTAAATACTTTAGCATTATACATAAATATGTGAGTATCATATAGAGGTTTAGTTAATGGAGTACCTTTAAAGTCACTTAAACTTTCTACAACATTTTGTTTGTCGACTTTAGCAAATGTATTATGGTTCATGGCTTCATAATAATGTTCCATTCTACCAACGTTTTTCTTCTTTTCTTTAGTATCTTTTTTTTTACTACTATCTAATAGTGAAGCTATAATCGACTCAACACTAAGTGGTTGAGTACTATTAGGTCTTGGATGAGGACTATTTGGTCTCGGAGGAGGAGGAACACTAGTTGCTAATAGTTTGTCTAAAGCTTTCTCGTCACTAGAAACAGAATCGTGTGTTGGAAGCAGTTTAGCGAAACAAAACTGTGGGCTATTTGAGACTAAACACGCTTTTTGACTAGTTTCTTCTGTGCTAATAAATTTTGGCCTAAGTTCTTCAATGCTATATAATTTTGGGCTGCCTTGCCTAACTAATTCCTCAGCAATAGCATATGATTCTGTAAAACCTCTAACTAAGGTTAGTAAATCTTCTTCTTCCAAACACGCTATTATATAAATCTGTATTACACAATTTGCCTTATAATATGTATTACAATGTGTTTGAATAACTTCTAAAGCTTCGCTCAGCAAAATTGGACCACATTTATTAATATTGGTATTAGTAGCTGGATTATATTTGTAACCTCTTAATTGTTCTTTATAATAGTTGCTGTATTTTGTATCACAATCATAGGCTTCTACATGTTCCTTCAATAATATTGAACTACATTCACAGTCTTTAGTATTTTTAGCACCAATATCATATATAACTTCTTTTCCTAGTGAATCGGTTTTTCTAAGTGCTTCTGGAATACAATGTAATATACCCGTATAAAATCCTACCGGAAAATTACGTTCGGGTGTTAAAAGTAGTTCAGGAAATTTGTTTGCTTCTCCGCTTTGATGACTAAACTTAAAAGTAGGATTAATAGATTTTCTTAGTGTTAATTTATGTTTATCTGGATGTATATTACATAAAAAATCTGCCTCTGCTTCATAAGCAGCTACACAATTACCTAAATTAGCAAATGTATATAGTTCCACATTTTTTGGTATATTAATAGCATGATACTTTTTTGTTACTGTAGAAAACCACCTATCATTATCAGCGAACCTAGTTGTAAGTATGGTTCCGTGCGCATTAATAATGTATGTTGCTGTTGATTCTTCAAATTTTTGAGATTTTGGAGATTGCTTCATATTATATTATTATATTATAATAATAAAATATATAAACATTATTATTTTACAATGGAAGCAACTTGTAGCCATCACTCGTCTTTGTTATTCTAAATTCACTGTTTAAATTGTGAATTTTATGATGGCAAGCTTCACATATATTTATTAAGTTGGCTTTATGGTTTTTATTAAATTCGCCATTAATAATTCCATTTTTCGCATTTTTCTGATATTGTAAATGGTGGATTTCTGTCCCTTCGTTATCACAACATAATTCACACATTCCTCGCAATTTATTTGCATTATAATGACTTTTTTTTGCCTCTATTACACTGGCACTACTATGCGTTTTATTATATTTATTTCGAATAGCATATGCACGCTCAATAAAATCGTCAGGTAAAGCCAGTGATTTACATACTTCTAGTCCATACATAGATTCACCGTGTCCATGTCTTAACTTTCTATCATATATTAATGTGTTTTTTTCACGGTCAAATAATACACACATATGATAGGCGTCAAGTTTGTCTAGACTTTTAATTTCTTCATATTCCAATATTTCGTGAAAATGTGTCGCAAATAAGAAGGTGCTTTGTAGTGCATGTAATCTCTCTAAACTTGCTACAAAAATACTTAATGCCGATGTAGTTTCTGTTCCACTACATAATTCATCGCCTAAAATAATACTATTACTATTAGCATTTTTCATAATTGTTCGTAATTCACACATTTCTACAGCAAAAGTAGAGAGACCTTTGAAAATATTGTCGTTACCCAAAATACGCGTAAATAAATATTCGTATGGATAATATGTAAATTCTTCGCATGGAACATACATTCCTGCTTGAGCCATTATAATGGCTATTCCAATTGACTTAATAAAACTTGTTTTTCCAACGGCATTTGTGCCGTATAATAAAATTCCATGTCTACTTGTTCCTAGCTCTAAATCGTTTGTTACATATAATTCGTGTGCATTTAAATGCTCTATTAAACAGTGTCTAAGCTTTTTAAAACTAACATATGACTTTGTCTTTAATGTAGGATCGTTCGCAATATGTGGCTTACAATAATTATATTTTAACGCATTATAAGCTTTTACATAACATACATCACTTAGCGCTACAAATTGAGAGATTGACCCAAGTAGTGAAGTATTTTTATTTGTATTTGTGTTTTCTAAAGCATTGTTCTTAGTTTTATAAAAACTAACTGTTAAATTATTGAATTCTCCAATAATAGTTTTATAAGTAGCACATAGTTCTTCAATTAACCAATCTCTCGAGTTTTGTATAGAATGAGTTAATGTGCTAATTTGACTTGATACTATTACATTATTACTGTTATTTGAACCATGGCTTTTAAAATCAATAAGCGTTAAGTCCAGTTCAATAATTTCATTGGTTTTGCTATATTTTGAATTATAACATATACTATATTTTGGACCAGACTTAGCAATAAGATTGCTAATTAGAGTTTTTAATAATAATGACCGGCGTTTTGTAATAATTAATAAGGCATCGCTTTTAGCTGTTTCATGAATTTTAACATAATTATAGGCTAATGAAGACGCAGTACTCTCTCCCAATTCATTATTTGTTTTTGGATTAGCAAGTAAATCACTATTTTGAACGCACGTTACTTCGTCGTCGTCATCATCGCCGTCTTTGTTAACTAGTGTTTTTTTGGTATTTTTCGCCTTGGCACTTTTTGTTGTTACTGAGGCACTAGGTCCGGTCTTTTGTTTCTCATAATCTCTCAACAATTCACATAAAAATTTGACTATAGCATCTAATTGTTCTTGTGAATCGAAACAGTTCTTAAATAGTTTATCTAATTTTTTATTATAAGTTTTATTAATAAAGTCGAGCTCATATAGGCTATAACTAACAAACTTATCACAAGTAATAGCGGCAAGTTTATTCAAATCAAACACTTTTTCAATATAGTTATTAAGATAGCTAATGCTAGAACAAATGTCGCAATTTACTAGACTACTAATATATGAATAAAGTAAACTATTAGATTTAGAAGTTCTAATTTTTTCATATAATATTGAAATGTTAGAGAGATTAGCATATAATGTTCCAAAATCTTTTGGGTCCAACTTATACATATTGAGCTTTCGTTCAAACTTCTCAATATCTCTCACATTTAATAAATAATGACTAATAATTTTATAAAATTTTGTGTCTATTAATTCTTGCGTTACATCATAGCTTGCGTTTAAACTAGCAATATTATTTATTGGGTGTAATAAATCATAGGCAAATTTGCGCCGCCCGGCGTTAGTAATTGTATTATTTAAAAAATTAGCTACACATCCTAATTTGCCGTTATAGCGCTGGTCGCTAATAATATTTAATTGTTTGAGAGAATGATTTGCTAAAATTAATTGATTGTTAATATTTTCAAAATGCGGATAGTCAATTGCCTTAATTAATGATGGATTATGTTTTTCAATAAACACTAATAAAAAACACAAGCTTTGATTGGCTACACTGTAATTTTGAAATTCTGATTTACCTCTATAAGAACCTGCTCCATATATTTTATCTATTAATGTTTCTTGATATAACTGTTTTTCGCAATTTTGCGCAATCGTCTCAAAGCTAGTTATAGTTGTATTTGTATTTGTATTTGTATCTTCATCCTCTAATAAATAAACCTTATGAATTTTTGCCGAATTAATATTTGCGTAACTAATAACATCATCAATAAAATGACTATTTTCACTATTTTGACCATTTTGACTATTTTTATTAGTAATAATAATTAGTTCGCATGGATTATAAATAGAAATGTATTTTTCCAGTTGGTCATATGTTGTTGGGCTATTGCTATAATTAATAGTATATTCATAGCTCACAAGCTTTCCTGTAATAATATCTATTAATGTTAATCCGATTGTGATCGTTTCTTCTTTAACAATTCTGTTTTTTTTGCTATAGTGTATCCATATACACATTGTATTATTGCTTAAAGATTCATTTGCACCACCTTGACTATAATAGTCATTGTTATCAAAATATGTTCCAGGCGAATATATACATCCCAAACTGCGAGTTGTTTTAGATGCTTGTTTATCTTGAATATACACAACAATTGTGTATCCGTGAAGCAACATTTTTCTAACATATTTGTCTAATTGAGTTACTCCAAATCCAGCCATTACAATATTTTGTTCATCAACACAAGTATTTTTATTAGCAATTATCATATCATTAATTTGTGTAAAATCTAGAATATCACTTCCTTCATAAACACCTTCTGCCTTTTTTATAGCATAACATTCGTAAAAACTACCTACTTCCATTAAAACTAGTGTTTTTGTGCCATAAATCACTTTATAATGTTTCGTATATTCTAAATATTCTTTTACCAATGTCATAAGATTATTTTATTGATTATCATAATAATTAATAAAATAGCTTTAAATGTTATTGATTTAAATGTTAAATATTAAATCATTTAATACCTCCATTTTTTCTATAACGAAAAAACAATGTTAATAGTGCCAAATTTATTATCATACTAACTATGCCTGCCACAATTAGTGAAATATCAAATATAAAATACCCATGTAGCAACCAAAGCAAATTAGTTAGTAAAATGAGTGATAAAGAATACAATGATAAATCTTTTACACTTTTTGTTATATATGTTTTGTATAATTGGGGAAATAATTGGATACAATTTACTATTGGTGCTAATGTTGCTATAATAAATGGTATCATTATATATTAACTCTATAAATATTATTACCTAACATATTTACTTGCCTTAGCAAATGAATCTAATACAAACAATATAAATATTCCTAAAAATAAATATAATATTAATTCTTCTGTAATATAATTTGTTTTTTCATTATGTTGTTCTTCTAACAAATGAATTATATATTCCAATTTTGATAAGAGTTTATTATTATCATAATTTAGTGAATTAGCAGCTTGTAAAGATGGATTATATTTTAAATTATAACTATCATTAAAATTTGAGAAGTCACCAGTTTTTGCTATATTTCCTAATAAAGTCGAATTAAATAAATTGCTATTATTTGATGTAGGATTTTGAGGAGTATTTTGTTCAAGACCTTGACTAGTGGTTAATTCATTGTTATTAAAAAAGACATTATGCGGTATATTGTTTCCCGATTGTCTCATTTTTTGAATTTTTTCTAGTTCGCTATTTAAACTACTTGTTAATGATTTGCTAATACTTTCATCTATAACATTTGCGCTATAGTTATTATTATTACTATATTCATCATCTTCCTCATTATTTTCGTGTATCTTAGACATTAAATTTCCTAAAGTAGTTATTTTATCTTTTGCTAACTCAGTATTTTTTATGTTAGTATTAGTATTACTACTAAATTCAACTGATTTTTTATTTTTCAAAGTTTTATTAGAATTTTTAGTTAATTTAGATTCTAAATAATTAGAATTCTCAGAATCAAGTGGAGCCGGATTTAGTTGAATCATATTATTATATTGTTATAAAAAAATAAGATTATATTATTCTCAAAAACTACTAAATAACTCTATTTATAAATATAATAGAATTATTTAGTAAATAACACTATTATATTAATATTTTATTAATATAATAATACTATTTTAAATAATGTTTAAAATGTTCGAAAAATTCAATGAACGATTCAACGAGTATTTAAAAAAATATAACTATCTTAGTATGTTAAGTGATTTAAACAAGGATTTAAATAGTAATAAACTAGTTGCTGGTTTTTGTATGATTGCTATGAATATTGGCTCGCGATATATTGAATTAAAATTAACGAAAGGTCAAGAATTATTATTGAAAAATATTGCTCGAGAAGTCCTAATTTTTACAATAGCTTTTATTAATACAAGAGATATTCTTAGTTCTATTATTATTACTATTATATTTATAGTATTGGCTAATTATTTGTTTAATGAAGAATCAAAATATAATATATTACCAAACAAATATAAACAATTGTCTCAAACAACTGCTAATAATGATAAAATTGTTAGCGATCATGAAATTAACAATGCGTATGAAACACTAAAGAAAGCCAAGCAGCAAATAAGTAATTATAATAAATTAAATATTATTGAATCTTTTAATAATGTTAGTTATTTTTAATATTAATATTTATATAATATAGTTTAAATAACACTATGGCACCTAAAACAAAGAAAACTTCTGAAGAGGGGTATGAAGTCAATATTGAGTTAAAAGATCAATTAAATAATGTTTTTTATATTGATAATGTTAATGATTATCGTTCTATAATGTTAAAAGATGGTGTATTTACTGATACAACAAAAGAAAGAGAAGAAGGAGACCCAAACGAATCAGAAGAAGCTAGAGCTGAAAGAATCAGAGATTATGAGCAAAAAAAAATCAGTATTTTTAGAGATATTTATTATCTTGATAATACAGTTATTCAAGATCTAAAAACAATTTTTAAAAAACATATTGATAGAGAGGGTGTGGAAATTGAAGATAGACACTATGATTATAATGATACACGAACACCCGTAAATATGCAGACAGTGAGAGCATTAATGTCTGAGACAAACAGCTTGTCTAAACTTCATAAAATTTTTACAGACGAAGACTATTCTAGAACAATTAAAGATAATTTAATACATTTTAACTCAGGAACTAATAGTAGAGTGAAACAACTCAATAGTAGAGATTCTATTAATAGATATATAGTAGACTATTATAAATATATTAATAATAGTAAGAAAACATCAGATTTTGATGATGATGAAAAAATGGATGCCTTGATGTTTTATAATGTAATGTATTTGCTGAAAAATATATATTTAAAAAAACAAACAATTTTAACAAATATTCAAGGAGAACAGTATTATGTTGATGAAATCTTATTTTATGATTTACCATACATTCACATGGTTAAAAAAGACTATGATAAGCCAAAAAAAATAAATATTTACTTGAGAATAAAAACTACTCCTATTATTGATATTCCAATAATTAAAATTCACTATATAGTTGACGATTTAGAAATTCAAAGTCTAAAATTAAGTGCACCCCGCGAATTTAAACCGGGTGACTTGGATAAAGATTTTGCAAAATATAGTACTATGTATATATTCGATAAGTTTAAATATAAACAAGAAACTGATAGCATGACAGCATTTTTTAATAGTTTAAAAAGTGAGAAAAGAATAGATAAAATACAAGAATTGTTTTTCAATGCTGATATTGTGAATAAATATAAAAAAAGATATAACGAACAACACAAGGAACAAAAAAAAGAAACAGAAGAAACACCGGTGCAAAAAGCAACAAGAGAAGCAAAAGAAGCAAGAGAAATACAGGTGCAAAAAGCAAAAAGAGAAGCAAAAGAAGCAAAAGAAAAAGCAGACAAAACAAAACTAGAAACCACTATAAAATATAGCAATATAAATGCAAATATTTTGTATATGCTTCGTGAAAATTTAAATTTAATAGACAATAAAATTTCAATTGATAGTACATCTATAGATGATACATATATTGCTTATGATATTTCAAATAGTAGATCAGATACAAGTAGACGACCTAGTATAACAGCCAAATATCATAGTATTATGACAAATAAAAAATATAATAAATATGATAATCCAAAAAAAGAAGATATAATAAAAAATATTATAGCCGAGCATTTAAAAAGATTTAACGATGCAAAGTATAAAGACGGCAATTTTTTTTATGAAGATGACAGATATGATAATCGACTACCATCAAAAGTTTATAATATTATTGTTATTTTTAGAACATTTAAGCAGGATAGTTCTAAAAAAAAACCGTCTTTTACAAGACGTTATATTGGCGATGAATGTTTATCAAATGCTGTAACACTAGATAGTATATTTTCAAAACTATTTTATAGAACTATTGGTCTTCCTGATAAATATTTATACGACAAGCTTGCTAATAAAGCTTATAACAGAGACAGTAAAAGTGATAGTAAAAGTGATAGTAAAAGTGACACTATTATACCTAGTGCTCCGAATATTCCCGGTCTTCCTAGTATTCCTATTCCGACAAATGGAGGTAAAAAACATAATACAAAAAAGTTTAGGGCAAAAAAGTTTAGGGCAAAAAAACACAATACAAGAAAATATAGGAAAAACAAGTTTAGAACAAAAAAAGTTAGAACTAAACTATATAAACTATTCTAAAAAATAATAATTATATATATTATAAATGCCTAAACTCGATAACATAATAATAAGACCAAATCTTCGCGCATTAAAGGACGTTTTACCTATAGGTGCTATTTCAAAATTTGTTAAAAAACCTATAAATCTTATATATTTAGCAATTGTTTTAGTATTGTTATATGTTATTGTTTATTATGTTTTACCATCAAATAATTTATTTAAAGAAAATTTTGAAAACACAAATGTTGATTCTATGAACAACGATAACTCAACAAAACTCGTATATTTTTATATGAACGGTTGCGGTCATTGTAATAATTTTACACCAATTTGGGATGAATTTTGTTCGGCAAATTCTAGTTCTATTAAAACATATAAATTTGAACAGTCACAAGTACAAGAGCAAATTGCTAGTTATTCTATTTCCGGTTTTCCAACAATTTTGCTATTAGATGAAAATAATGCTAAAATAGATGAATATAGTGGACAACGAACTGTCGAAGCACTTACTAGCTATGTTAATAGTCGCGCTTAAAAAATAATATAACTTTTTTTAGAAATATAAAAAAGTTATATATTATAATATGGTATGTAAAATATATAAAACGTGCGACCATGTTCCTTGTGGAGCCACTATGAATAAATGTACTCCTTCTTATTGTTATCCTAATGTCTCAAAAAATTGGAATTATTGTAATATGTCTAATTGGAAACCTCGTCGTTATAAAAAGTATAAGTCAACATGTAGCGATGAAAGCAAATGTATTTTAAAAAAAACCAAAAAATTCAATAATAGTGTTGACGCACTAACATTACATAATAAAATGCCATATATATGGCGGTTTTTAAAACCACAAACACGCAAACATATGGTCCAATTAGCAAAAAAACCCGTTAAGGTTATAAATATACCTTTTACTATTTTTCCACATACTAAGAAAACCAAGTCAGACTCGCAATTTATTAACAATATGACTAAAAAAAAGAGAGCACGGTTTTATAAATTGCGAAAACACTATAAAGCTATATAACTATGCTAATAAAAATTGATTAACTTTACATAATAATATTATTAAATAAACAGTAACATGCTTTATAAGTTAAATGATTTAATTTTGGTAAAAATTAAATCGCGACCATCCAAAGTGTGTAAAACTCCATATGTTGCCGATATAGAACTTGAAGATGGAACAATTGTTCAAGCACACTGTGCTTCGCTAGGTTGTTGTGGGCTATGTGAAAAAGATTGTTATGTTTATGCGTCACCAATGAAGTCTAATTGTGCGCAATCCAAATCTAAGGTTTGCTCTTACAAAATTTATTTGGCACGCTTTTACGAAGAAAAAGTTATTAGTGATCTGGTCATTACGAATAATCAACTCATTGGTATAGACCCCAAACTAGCCGAAACATTAGTAGAAAACGCACTAACACAAAATTACTTAAAAACATTGACACATATTAGGACCTATAAGCGCGAAGTGTGTTTGCTCAATTCGCGTTTTGATTTTGCCGGAATAGATGAGCATGGCAAGTATTTTGTGCTAGAAGTTAAAAATGTTCCGTTAGCCGATTATGCTGATGTGTCTAGCACAGAACGCAAAAAGATGATTAAGAACGGTGACTTTGCTAATTTAGACATTAATAAAAAAATCTCATATTTTCCAGATGGCTACAGAAAAAAGAAAGGCGAAGTTGTAAGCGAACGCGCATTAAAACATATTAATGAATTGGCTGAAATTAGTCATTCAAAAATTATTAGACCAATTATTTGTTTTGTTATTCAACGAACTGATGTTTCCAGTTTTCAAGCTTCACTATTAGACCCAATTTATAAGGCGGCTTTTAATGATGCTATAAGTCAAGGTGTAGAAGTTATTGTATTGGTTGTTTCGTGGAACGCGCAAGGAGAAGCTAGTTTTGTAACGTGCGAGTTGCCTGTAAATTATTAAAGCGTTACTTAAATATTACTTAAACGTTAATAAACATTGTTACACGTTATTTTTATAAATTTTTTAATATCAAATTTTTTTATAAAATTGATATATAATGTTTTCATTATAAAAATAACAATTTATAATTAATTAACACTATGGACTATAGTCAATTATCAAAAGAACTAACAAGCAAATTATCAAAAACACTAAAACAAAGCGGAGGCATATATTTTACACCTCCTTCTGTTATAGCAGACAACATAAAGTTACTAGAACCATATATGAACAATATTAAATCTGTATTAGAACCTTCGTGTGGTTCGTGTGAATATGTTAACGCATTATTAAAGAATTATAAGCATTTACAAATCACAGGGCTAGAATTAAACAGCACAATATATGACTCCATTAAAGACCTAAATTGTGCCAATGTAAAATTATATAACAGCGACTATTTAAAATATGAGAGTAGCGAAACTTATGATTTAATCATTGGTAATCCACCTTATTTTGTGATGAAAAAAGAAAATGTTGCTAAAAATTATTATAAATATTTTGAGGGGCGGCCAAATATTTTCATATTATTTATTATTAAATCAATAGCGTTAGTAAAAGAAAACGGTCTAATAAGTTTTGTATTACCTAAAAACTTTTTGAGTTGTTTATATTATGATAAAACAAGAAGCTATATTAACTCGTTGTTTGAAATTTTAACTATTGTTGAATGTGTTAAGGCGCATTATATTGAAACACAACAACCCACAATATTATTAATTATTAGAAAACGGGCTTTCGCTAGCGCTTTAAATGGTGATTTAACTATTATAAATAATGACTTAAAGCCCGTTGCGAACCACGATTTTGTATTAACACACTCTAACTATACGCTATTTGCTAGTAAAACTAACTGTAGCAAATTGAAAAATTTACTTCTAAATTGTTCTTCATTAGAACAATTAGGGTTTAAAGTTAGTATAGGAACAGTGGTATGGAATCAATGTAAAGATTTGCTTAGCACTGATAGTTCATATACACGCTTACTATATAGCTCTTGTATTGAAAATAACAGTCTATGTCTTCAAACTTCTAAAAATAGTGAAAAGAAAAATTATATTAAGAAAAAAGGTATTCGCCATCCTATGCTAGTTGTAAATAGGGGTTATGGTGTAGGAAACTATAAGTTTAATTATTGTTTAATCAATACAGACTATGACTATTTAGTAGAAAATCATTTAATAACAATTGAATATACTAAAACGCAGGACTTATCTAAAGAAGACTTGTTAAAACACTATCAAAAAATTATTGCCTCTTTAGAAAATAGTAAAACTAGCGAATTTGTGGAACTCTATTTTGGTAATAGTGCTATTAATAGCAGTGAATTAAGCAAAATAGTGCCTATTTATTCAAGTCAACCCGAAGATATTTGAAAAGCAGGAAGTGCGATTCCGTTTCCATTCTTCCATCGTATTAAAGCATAGATTTTTTTACCGCTTTTACTAATACATTCATAGCTATTTGAATGTTTAATCACATCTATTAGCATATAATCGTCGCTATTAATAATTTGCTTTATAAATGTATTGTTTGTATAAAGCATATAAATCTTGTTTGCTTGTGACGTTTGTAAGTAATTAGATAACATACTAATGTTTAGTTCGTTAGACTTAATAAATTCACATATGCTTATGCTAGACAATTCTTTAGCATAATTATAAAAGTCTATGTGTTCTTGATTACCTGTAAATTTACTACTAGAACGACAACCTTTATAATATAAGTCTTGATAATCAGTCATACATTTAGGCTTATTACTATGAACGTGTTTCAAATATTCTTCTTTAGGCGGCATTTTCAAATTACCCTTAAGCGCCAATTTAGTAAGATAGTTAGTATAATAAAATTCTTCATAGCTAGAACTTAAATAGCGACTCGGTTTCATAGGCGAAACAAATTGTGGTGCTTTGTCTAGCGATGACGCATTAAATTTAAATTCGACTTTATATTCATCGTAAGTGTCTTGAGTATAATATAGTTTAATTAAGAAATCATAATTATTTGCGCGTCCTGCCTTATTTTTACAGTCAACTTTAATATAACATTTAGTGCTTAAGCTATTAATATAGTTGCTAAGATTGTATTTCATAGTTAGCCATTTTGCCAAAACAAAGTAATTTTCAGGAACTTTATTGTTTATTAATGCTCCAATAATATGTTCGCGTAGCTTATTATTTTTATCATTACTACATCTTGAAGAAACATTAAAAGCATTAATACTTTTTATATTAAGAATCACTTTATTATAAGTAAATGGGCTAAATGGTTTTAGTCCAAATAACGATTTTAAATTGTTTAGTGATGAACAAGACATAATGTATACTATAGTAGTATTAAGTTGTTAACTCTTAAGTTTATAACTCTTAAGTTTATAAATTAGTAATACTCAATTTTATTATATGAAAAACGAATATATATAGTAAAAGCATTTAAAAACAAAAAATTAAAAATTATGATTACTATGTTTAACATTTTAGCATTAACATTAGCATCAGCATATGCTTTACCATCAATTAATAAAGTTTATAGTGTGGTGCTTGTATTTCCATTATTAGGTAATCAAAATATTGAATTTGAACGATTAAAGAAAAATACTTCCCAAGTTAGATTAAGTGGCTTAATTAATTGTAAAGGTTATATTTATAATGATATTACAGATTTAAAAGATGCTAACTATGAAAAAAAAACGTGTATGAACTACGAGTTAGACAACACTCTTAAAAATATTATGAATAAATATAGATGTTCGATAGAAGCGCCATATTATGATGCTAACAACGATATAATTTTATTTGTATTAAAAATAAACATGCTTGGATTAACAAAAAGTGTTAAATTGCTTAGTATTGTATAAAGTTATTAGTCCAATTCTACATCCACAATTTCAGCATAATGATTATTAATAAGTTGTGCTTTTATAGCATAACTAGTGTGTTCTTCTTCGCTCAAATCTTTCCACCTTTCACCCAATTGAGTCATCAAATCAAGGTCAACTTTAGAAGACGGACTACCAAGGTTCATTATACTAAAGTCTGTTTTATCTTTCTTATTTTCACTGGCAAAAACTAAAAATCCAGTTGTGCGTTTAGTATACTGTTTTTCTTCGTCGCTTGAATAAACAAGTTCTGTAGTGTCAGAGTTATAATCTTCTTCTTCCTCTTCTTCTTGCTCTTCTTCTTGCTCTTCTTCCTCTTCCACCTCTTGTTCATCTTCTTTTACAACAACTCCATCTTTTAAAACAAGAAATGTAGTACTATTATTTTTATTATTGTAACTGGTCCAATAAATTTCATCACCAATCAGTTCGCGTTTGATTCCGTTAGGATTAACTGTGATTTTATAAACTTCATCAACATAATTAAAATATTTGTCTTTATAAATTACTTCAATTTCCATATTTTCAGCAACCTTAATCTTGCGCACATACAAAATGTAGCTACTAATGCTATACAAAATATAACTACTAATAACATTATAAGGCATAGTTATTTCTTATTTATTCTATATTAAATAAGAAATAGCATTATTAGTATTCAATTTTTTTTGTCGCCATTAAGCATTTATAAAAATTATTTAAAGTTATATAAAGAATTTTTATAGATGAAGTATGTCTACACATAATACATACAAATATGTTGTTCTTATTACATGTAATGTAATAAATGTTATTTATCATTTACCTCAAATTATAAAAACATATAAAACACAATCTGTGACAGACTTTGATCCTTATTATTTATTTTTAGGCAATCTTCATAGTTTTTGTTGAGTATTATATGGCATAGAAGATAATAATGGACTAATGATATTTAATAGCTGTGTTTCAATGTTTTCTATTTCTTTTGTAAGTTATTATAAAGTTCGCAATTATATTAGAGAACGTAATAGCCTTAAAAGCATTAAAGAAACTAGAGTTGATGTTATTACTGTAACTTGTGAATAAAAAACTGTTAAAAATATTTTATTATATACACTATAATATAATATAATATAATAGTATATGGAAGCAACTAATATTATTAATGAAATAATATCAGGATTTACAATTGCTTTAGTGTTAATTCCAGAAAGTATTGCATTTTCATTATTATTAGGGTTTCCTCCGTCAGTAGGATTAATTTCTACAGCAATTATGTCATCAATAACCTCACTATTTGGAGGGTGCCCCACTCTTATATCTGGAGCTACTGGAGCAATAGCAACCTCATTACTTGGTGTAAAAGCATTATATGGAACACAATATGTATTTTTAACAGCTATTATTGGTGGATTTATTCAACTATTATTTGGAATTAGTGGATTATATAAATATTTTTCAAACATTAGTCAACCACTTATGACTGGATTTTTAATAGCATTAGGTGTTTTAATAGCCAAATCACAAATTAAAAATTTTAAATACCCTAATACAGAAAATTGGTTTAAAGATAGTGATAACTATAAATTAACAGGAACACTATTATTCTCTCTTATTAGTCTTTTCATTGCTGTGTTTGGTAAATTTATGTATAATTTGTCATATAAAACAAAAAGTATTAAAATTAATATTCCTGGAGCACTAAGTGCTATTGTATTATTAAGCATCTTATATTATATTATACCTATTAAAGAAACAATCGAAATTGTAGGCGACAGAGGTGGTGCTAAAATAACTAATTTAGCTTTTAATGTTCCAAATGTTGAATTAACAAGCGCAAATATTTTAAAAGTCCTGCCTTTTGCTGTTGCAATGGCTATAACTGGGTTAACTGAGAGTATTTTTATGGTTGATGATACAAGTAAACAACTTAAAATTATTAGCAGTCCGTTAATAGAAACGTTGGCACAAGGTGTTGGAAATATAATATCTGGATTATGTGGTGGATTTGGAGGCTGTGTATTTGTTGGACTAAGTAAATATAATGTGGAAAATGGCTCTAAAACACGACTATCTTCACGAGCAACCAGTTTGTTTTTTATAGCACTAACATTAATGTTTTCAAGTACTATTAACAAAATACCAATGCCCGCAATTATTGGTATTATGATTATGATTGCGTTTAAAACTGGCACAGCCAAGTATGACTATTTAATAAAGAATTTCAAAAGCGAATGGTTAATTATTCTTTTAACGGCAAGTTTAGGAATTTATAGTGAAAGTCTTGCCTTGGCAATTATTGTGGGTTTCATAGTTCAACAAGCAATAAAATATATTAAAAGCATATAAAGACACACACTCAAAACTATAGTATTAAGTGTTTAAGCATTATATACCGAATAAGCTAAAAACAGTCCAAAAAAGTTTTTAGAAAACACATCTAAAATATTATAAGAAGCGTTTTTAATCTTATTCTTATATAATGCGGCAACACCGTAAAAAGACCAAATAAATAACATTAAATAAAATATTAAATAATTAGCACTATTATTTTTAACATAATAAACAAACATTTTTAAAAAGAGTAATCCTAAAAACAAGAATCCAAAAATTGTCGAAATTGTTAATGATATAAGCTTTAATTCTTGTAAATAGCCTAAAAACAACATATTAAAATTATAAAACAACAATTCACTAATTTTTTGTATATCTGTTTTTATAAAATTATATAAACTTGAAGCAGCATTAGCACTAGAACCATACAATCTAGTATTATTATAATGAAAATATGCGACTGTTGATATAATCATTAATGGTGTTGAGAAAAACCAATCATAATATCTATACTTTGCTATATCTTCTTTATCCACATTTTTGGTGTAAAAATAAATAAACCATATATAAAATGACCCTTCTATAATTTGGACACCGTTTTCTAAAATTAGTGCCTCTCTTATTAATCTGTTGGATGATGAGACATTAGTTAAAAAAACAATAAGTAATCCGAAAATTAGAGTTATTATTTGAACATAAAAAGATAAGTGTAGACTGTCTTTTACAATAAACTCGTAGTTCATTATTATTTATAAATAGTACATATTATTAATAAATAATCTTAAAAAAATATAAATAGTATAGGGAAGAATATTATATAATATATCATAAACTTTGTAATACTTCATTATTTGTGGTTTTAAAGTTTGTGATTAAGTCTTGTGGGATTTCTGTAAATGAAACCAATTTTCTGTTTAGCTCATATTTTTCACGCGCTCCAGCTTCTTTTAACAGTGCCTCATTAAACGCTTCCTTATTGGCATAATACTTTTCGCAAGTTTTTGGTCCGCATTTTTTAAAAACAGGATTAATGTTATCCGACTTATCACCTAGCACAATTTTATAAAATAGGTTTTTCTCGGGCTCTTCAAACACTTTTTTTGCTTCTTTCAAAAATTTATACTGAAAATTAATAATTTCAGTTTGCTCATCAAGGAGCTGTAAATAATCATGATCGTTTGCTATAATATAGATTTTAGAATCGGGATATTTTGCGCGTAAATCTTGCTTAACAATCGCAATAATATCGTCCGCTTCCAAATTAGGAAACTGTAAAATATGCTTTACACCGGCTTCATATAAGAGTTTATTGTTGTCCTGATAACTAAATTTGAAAAACGGACCACCATTAAACCCATTGTCTTGTGCGCGTGTTCCTTTATAGTGTTCGTAAAGTTTATTTCGCCAAATGTCCTTTCTGGGACAGTCACGCACAGCTATAATAGTAGGACATGGAATAGTCTTACTTTGTCCCTTAATTATTTCTTTATGTAGCTTTAGTTTTTTTTTAAATAAAGTTAATGACTCTAAAAAGGTTTTTGTGAATTTTTCCAAAAACTCTTCATTTTCAATATGATTTTCTGGTAATGGTTGCTCTGTTTTAGCATGATTCCACCATTGTAAAATAGCATAATATCTGTAAAAGATCCAATAGCTTGTATCAACCAATATAAATGTTTTTGGTTGTTCCATGAGGCTTGGTATAGTGTATATACTTTAACTTTAAAGCTTTAAATCTTTAATTCAATTTTTTGTATAGTTGAAAAAAATTGAGTGGTTTATATTTTTAACATATTAAAAGTCTTCCACTATTTGTGTGCTATACAAAAATGAGCTTTAACGGAGCGTTTGTGCCTATTTGGGTTTTTATTCTTCTCTTGTTGCTTTTGTCGTCTTCAATGTTTCCTGCTGCTTTTCTATGTGCGCTATTGTTGTTCTCCTGTCCCATCATCTTCATTGCTCTTGAACTATTTGCAGATGTTGTTGGGTTAGCTGGAACTGCAATTTGTTTTGGTTGCATGTATGTTTACTTTGCTTATTAAGCATATTAAACATATTATAAGATTATAGAGAAAACCGCACAAAAAAATTGAACTGTTTTTTTCTTTAAGTCATTTTTAAGACATTTTATATTAGTTATGTTAGAACTTGAATGCTTAATATTGGGTCTTTTTATTCTTCTCTTGTTTGTGTTGCCACCGTCATTATTTCCTCCTGCTTTTCTATGTGCGCTATTATTGTATATTATACTAATTATTGAACTAGTAATAAGGGTTATTGGGGTACAAGAACCAGCTACTTGTTTTGGCTGCATGTAAGTTTATTTTGTTTATAAAACAAAAAATTGAATCTTTTTTTTCTCTAAGTCATTAGTTCATAAATGTTAGAAGTTCAATTGGCTATGTTAGGACTTCTTATTCTAAAAAGTCTGGTTTCGCTTATTGAAGTCATTTGTATACAAATAGTATGCTTATTTAAATCATATTATATTTCTAATTTTAATGCTAGTTATAGTGCTAGTTATAGTGCTAGTTATAATCATAGTCAAAATTTGACTATGAACTATGAAAAAAATTATTCATATATTAACGATTACAATGAAATTATGTTATATGTATAAGTTAATCGCAGTCCACAAATTCTTCACATTTTAATTTGGCATTTTCAGCAATTAGCTTCTTATTAATATCAATTAATTTAGAGTTAAAATAAAATTTCTTAGCATTTTCCTCAATAAGTTTAGTATTTTCTTCAATTAATTTACTATTCTTTTCACTTGTCTTTTTTATTTCCCATTTTAAGTCAATCACTTCATTAGTTGTTTTAAGTGCATCTTGCTTTAATTTGTCTATATTAGCCAACATATTGGCTTTTTCAGTTGTTAACTGTGAAACATAACATTTTAAAGAGCGCATTTCTTTACTTAATACATTAATAATATCTTCAGACGAACTACAATGTCCATAAGTTTGAATGTGATCTTTTTGAACTTGCATTTTCCATAAATTATGTTTTTGTGTGTTAAAATGAGTTCGCACCCAACCCGAAGTAATATCAAATACTTTATCTTTACTACAGCACGGACACCTAATTACTTTTTCACTAAATTCGTTCTTCAATTCTTGGTATGTTTTATCTCTCAACCCTTCTGTTTTAACATCATAAATTAATGAATACTCTGGAATAACAGCAACAGACGTGTTATTGTCGTTAGTAAAGTCAGTGTGAGACATTATATTAATGTTTTAATAATGGTTTTAAATATAAAAAAAATTAATTCAATTTTTTTATATTGAAAAATATCTTACCATTACATTAGAGATTTACTAATCAATGTTTAAATACACAACAAGAGCATTAACAGTAAGAGCACCAATAACCCCATACAGAAATGATTTAATTGCTAAATACTTCTCATATTCATCTTGTGCTTTTTGTTCGACTGCATCTAAATAATTTGCTTCACATTCGAGTTGGCTTTTCACAAGTTCTGTTTTGTCTAAAGGTGTTGTTTCTAGTAAATTTGTTTCTACAACAGTCGTTTCTAGTTCATTTGTTTCACTTAATGTCGTTTCACTTACAATTGCCTTCACTACCTCACAAATTAGCAAGTCAATTTTATCTCGTTGTTCATTAACTTTTAATTGTGCTTTGGCCCATTTCCAAGAAATAACATTATTAAAATTGCTTGTTCCCAATTCTTCATTTGTTTCAATAATTTCGGTTAACATTTTCTTACCACCACCAAGTGACGAACACATAATTTGCCGCGTTAAGTCATCGTCGGGACATCTTGAAGTAATCATATTACAAATATGATTAACAAGCTCTTTGGTATTTGTAATTGCGTTACGTTCTTCAATAATAGTAGAATCAAGAGTACAATATTTTTTACAAATATTGTATAGTGTGCTATTTAAAGCTGACATAATTATAATAAGTATTAGTTTTATTGTTTTAAATCATTTCAATTTTAATTATTTATTTAGCATTATACTATATTATATTATATATATAATATAATATGACGTCTGTTGACCCTGAAACCGCTATTAATATTTATACTAAGAGTCAAGATGTAAATACATTTATTGAGTCAAAAAGTTATGATGAACAATTTGCTATAGCTACATACGAGGTCGTACAAGAACAATTAGAAAGCTTAAGAGAGAAATATTTTATTGTTAAAATAGGTGGCAAAGGTAATATAATAGAAAATGCGCATGGACTTGGAACGTCAAATACTATTGATGGTGTTGTTAAAGTTATTAGTGACCAAATTAACTCAAAGAATACTTTGTCCAAACCTGTATTAATTTTATGGGATGGTGATAATTATCAATCTTTTGAACACATACAGCCTAGTCCTTTTACAGTAATAATTAAAGAGTTATTTAACGAAAAAAAAAATGATTATACATTTGCTGCTTTTAGAGACCATGAATCAAAAGGCATGCCCGTAGGTTGGAGAAATAAAGATGTTAACTTTTGGAAACTGAATCCAGAAGCACCAGAAGCAGCATATTTTGTATATTTTTATAAATTTCGGATTCCCAAATCTAAAGTAATAATAACATCATGGTTAGCTAATATGTATATTACTTGGGGTTCAAGGTATTTTCCTATTGCTGTATATGATAGTTCTGTTCCAGTTAAAATAGATGAGGGTAATGGAGCTGGACATTTTATACAATATGCAGTAGCAAAATCTGCAAAGGTTGAATCTAAACCAGAACAATTTCCACAAATGGAAATTGCAGTTACACCTACAACTTATGAACCATTAAATTTTACAGAATTTAAAACTAGATTTATAGACGCAACAAAACACATAAAAACAATAATTACAACTCCATCTGTATCTCATAGAGCAGCAGACGTGGTGGCGGCGACCGAGGCGGCGATCGAGGCGGCAGCGGCTGAGGCGGCGGCGGCCGAGGTGGAAATAGCAGGAGGTAAAAGAAAAAAATCAAGAAAGCATAAAAGAACAAAAAAGCATAAAAGAACAAAAAAGCATAAAAGAACAAAAAAGCATAAAAGAACAAAAAAGCATAAAAAATCTAGAAGATACAAAAATTAGTTATTTTATTTGAAGTTGTTAGTCTTAAATAAAATTGAGTTAGTTTAATATATATATTACTTTAATATATTACAAAAACAATGTCTAGCATTTGCCTCGAGCGTTCTATTGATTACACTGTTTTCGAGGGAAAGTCGTGGCAAGAGAAGATGATTAAGTGCAATGAGTGCAACTGTTGCAAGAGTCACCAGTGCCTAAGACCGCGTTATGTGTTGCCTACTGTTTATGAGTTTGATGCTATTGATGTATTGGATTCAGAGAATCATAGGTTCGGGGTCTGTAGATGCAAGTGTCGGTTTTTGGCGCGGCGAATGTGTGAAGAGGCTAATTGTGACATTATGTGTGCTTCGCCTAGTCCAACTGAGTTACCAATGCCTCCACAAAAGTGGTTGAAAAAAACACCACATTACGACTTGAGCCTTCTTGATTGGGCAACGGAACAAGCAATCGAAGTTCATTGGAAAAATCAAGTCAAAGCATGTCAATATGCGATTTTCCATATATGCTAAATAATTGGGTCGTGTTTGTAATGCATGTTTTTTTTGTTAAATAAAATTGCATAAATAAAATTGCATAAATAAAATTGAACTGCCTTATTTAAACTTTAAACAAGGTATAAGGTAAGGCATAATAAACAAGGCATAAGCTATTATGAATGTTACTTCCCCTAGCGTATTAGTAAATTCATTTTTCCCGCCACAAAATGATAAAAATAATAATGCTAGTGTTGATATAACAATGGACGTATTTTATATTGGAACAATTATTGGGCTAATTGTAGCGTTTTTAGTTGCTCTTATTAGAATTCACTATTTATGTCATAAAAAACAAGTTAGATCGAACAAAGCTAATATAGTCTTTGAAAATCATACTAAGGTTCATGAGTTAGTAAAGACCAACATCGAGCTAAGTGCATAATACTTAAAAATAGAATTTGTATTTTTAAGTATTATATTTTTTTTAGAGAATTTACTTGTTATATTATAATACTATTATACTTTTATATTTTTATATTATCTCCAATAATCTATACATGCTAGTTAAGTTATTAAACAATTTCATTTGACAAGCATACACATCTTTTGACAATTTGTTTCCAAAACTATTTACATTTAATAGGCACAATACTAATTTATGAAATTCTTCTGTAAAGTTCAAATTGTAGTTTTTAAATATTTTACAAAAGTCCGCTATTAGTTTTGGATTTATTTCATTATGAATGCACAATTCAATAGAATTGCAAATCTCTTTTTTTAATGCTTCTTTAGTTAATTGAGGCATAGCATTAAATCTCTCCTTTTCTTCAATAACATTGTGCAAAACTGTAAATAGTTGACTATAATCTTTATTTATTAAGACTTGTGTTAAAAATATATAATACGCATTTTGATTTAACTTATTTGGAAAACAGGTTAATCCAAAATCTATAACCCCCATTTGATATTTTGGTGTGTAATCATTAGTACATTCATTTATATAAAAAAACACATTTCCACAGTGTAAGTCGCAATGAATAGCTGAATAATTTAAAATACCCAATATTCCAAATTTTAGATATATATAAGCAAATTCTTCTTTAACAGCATCGTCCATAGTTTCTAAACTCTTAAGCGTTAAACCTTTTATATTTTCCATTACTAAAACTTCATTATAGCGTTGAGTAATATTTTTATAGACCTTAGGAAATCTATATTCTTTATTATTTTTGTATTTTTCGGCAAATCTCTCTAGAGCATATGCTTCTTTCATAAAATCTATTTGTTGAAGCATTAATTCTTTATTGTCTAAGACTAATTTGGTTATATTAAAAGAATTAATATATGGAATCAGCTTACATATATATGATATATATAGCAAATCATCAAATAAATCTCTCAACTCATTAATTATATTACGTTTTAACATTTTAACTACAACCTTTGTATTAGAGCTATCATATCCATCAAAGACTAATCCAACTATTCCACTGTTTATAGGTATTGCGCTTAGCACACTAATTTTATAAGTTTCGTGTAAATCACTTAACAATTTATAGTCAATACAATCATTACTATATGGAACATTATCACAATAGTTAATTAAATAATCCTTTTCATCATCATATAATAAATCTTCATTTAAAGCTAATGATTGAAATATTTTAATATATACGCTATTTAGTTTTTCTAATTTAGTGCATAATGCTTTTATTAGACTCAATCTAGATTGGGGTTGCTGTTTAAATAAATAAACAGTTAGCATTTTATTAACATAAAAGTGTGTAAGTGTATATGTTAACACACTTAATAATTTTATAATGCGATAATAAACACTAATATGTTTGCTATAATTTTTTAAAAAACTATACATATTAAATATACTTAAGTTATATTTTTATATATTTTATATAATATAAAATATATAAAAACTTACTTTATGTAAATAAAAACTAGGATGCGCTAATAAAATAATTTTTAAGATTATAAAACATCTTTTTAAACATTAATCCTACTAAATTTTCCATATACAGCGGTAAATCATCATCTATAATAACTTGAAAATCTATATTAAATTTAACGCTTGATACATCATTATTATCATTATAAACATTTATTTGAGTTTTGCCATAATTATATATTAGCGCTTCATAATTAGAATTAATTAAATTAAGTTGTTTTAAATAGTCTTGTTTTAATTGTTCGCATATTAATTTTACATCTTTATTATAAAACGTTACTGAATTGTTTAACTTATTCAGTATTTTAGTGCTTCTAAATAGCATATATTTTTGTTTTATTCCAATTTCTTTTGCAATATGAGAGATTAAAATACATAGTGTAGCTTCATTTTCTGTTTTATCAAGTATAATTATTTTTTCTATTAGCTCTTTATTTTGCGCTTCTAATAAATCATATATTTCAAAACCAGTAAGACTAGCTACATTTGTATTTGGAACCTGAATAGTAAATGCTAAATTATAGCTTCGTGTGTTAAAGTTAAAGTTTTTAATTTCAGACAATAACATGTCTCCTTTTCCACATATTAGCTTCGGTTGAAACCTATTTTCTTCACAATAACTCATATTAAATATAATAAACAGTTAGTATTTAAATAGTTACTTTTTATAGTTTCAAAATAATATATTACTCCAACACTAATTGAGAAAAGAATAGCCATAGCTACATTAAATTCATAATTTGTCATTTTTAACGAATTATTATATAATTTAAATCCACTGTTATAATTCATAACATATAATAACACTAATGCTATATAGCTAGTAATATATGAATAGTTTGTACTTATAGAATTAGCAATAAAGCCTTTAACATAATATAATGCTAAAAGCGCAAAAACTATATGCCAAGCTATGGCAAATGACGCCATAGCTGGGAAAAAGCTTGTTTCATCATACGGAACATAACGTTTCCATAAATTAAAAATAGAATTGTTATATTTTTCATTAAACTCGCGTGATGCTAATACATCAAATTTTAATAATAAAGAATAAGCCGCAATAAATAATACTGAAATAAATGATCCAAAAGAAAAATATATTAATACATCATAACATTTATAAAATCTACTCGCTATAAGTGTTGCTATTAATATTGTAGTTACTTGAACACAAAAAAATATATGTAGTTTTATAATTTTTTGAAGCAATGTTCTTTTTGGTTTTAAAGTTTGTTGCTCCTTTAAGTCGCTGCGCTTTAAGTCATTTTCATTTATAGTTTGTTGCGCCTTTAAGTCATTTTCATTTATATTATAGGAACTATCAATACTAGTCATTAGTAAACAAATAAAGTATTATGTTAAAATAGTAATATAATTTTAACATAAAACACGCAACAAATAATTAATTTTTATAATAATATAATTTGCTCAATATTTTTAATCCAATAAAATAATCAATAATATCATTTGTATTAAACTCTTTATTAAAAAAGGGTTCTTTAAATACTTTATATTCAAAATAATGTAAAAACTTCTTCTCTCCTCGCAACTGAATAATATTTGTATAATAATTTATGAATTCAAACAGTTTAGATTTTAAAAGTAAGCTATAACTACTTAGCCTATATGATACAATCCTATTTAAACTTGTCTTTTCATCACTGTAAAATAGGTTCTCTTTTGCTCTATATTTATTATAATTAATAAAATTGTGATGTATTAAATCAATATGACTATATATTTTAGATTTTAGTGTTTTTTTTATTGCTTTTTTAGATATTAAGTATGATGCTGCGCTTATTGAACCAATATGAGTGCTATAAGTATCTATTGTTGGCATAATACCATCGCTATGAAGCTGAATAATTTCCCAGTTACTATCCAAAATTTGTATATCATATAATGTTTTATTTAATTTTTCATAAAACTCGTCTTTTTCATATAACGGAAAAACATCGTCTTCCATTATAAGAAAATAATTAGGATTGTCTTGTTTATGCGTCTTTTGACTCTTTATATAGTTTTTATATATATACTTACAACACATTATATGACTTAAAGCGCATCCAATTACAGATTTTGGTGTATAGTTTAAGGCAAAATTAGAGACATATTTTTTATAGCTAGTTTTAAAGTGTTCGTCTTTTAAAGCATTTACTCCGCTAAATCTCTCACTAACTAGTCCTAACTTTAATAATTCGGTTGCTTGTTTGTCATAGTTACTTTTATAATCATCTAAATTTATTGTAAATGATTTTAAATTAGTATAGCCATATTTTATTACATAATTTGGACTATTATATTTAGTCATAAGTTAATAATACTAATTTCATACTTTTATATAAATATAGTTCATAATATTTATAGTTAGTACTATTTAAATATCTAAGCTTACTATATTTTTATCACTTTTTTGCCTTCGTTTTGATTTTGTCGGTATTCTTGCATTAGTTAAATCTTTAAAATCATCTATACTAATTGTGCTTGATTCGTTGATAGCATTAGCATTAGCATTTGAGTCTACTTGTTTAGCCTTTAGACCATTTAATAATGAAGATATGCTTTGATTTTGACTTTGAGGAGTTGCTATACTTGGTCCTCTCATTTCTGGACGCGTTATTCTCTCTTGTTCATATGGATTTGCTTGATTATTTGTTATTTCAATTCCACGTGCTGAATTAATATCAGGACGATTAGCTAAATTAGGCATGCGTTGGCTGCGTTCTGGTAATTTGGTTTCAACAGACATCGGTGGAGGACCAGAATTTACATTTGGAGGCATAGTGCTTCCAAATCCAGGAGTATAGCCGTTAGTATTATTATTTGATGCTCCATTGTTTCCAGCAAAAAGCCCATTCATAAAACCACCAAACCCAGGATTAGTTTGCCCCATAGTATTGACGGCAGCTTGTGTAAATTGTTTCATTAATTCGGGATTTTGTCTCATAATATCATCCATGCCTGGCATAGAAGATTTGAATAATGTATTAGACATATGAACCATTATACCAGAACCACCTAATTGAAACAATAATTTTAATTCAGGAGACATTTTTGCCTTGGACTTATATTTTTCGTGTAATTCGGCAAAAATATCATCATAATCATCTATATTTTCATTTATTTGTTCGCCCCATCCATCTAATTTTATATCAAATGGATCAAATTTGCTATTTAAAAATTCTAATCCAGTTATACAGGCCATCATCATTTTGCCTTGAAACTTAATTGCGTTTGATTTCTCTTTTTCCGCAACAATTGTTTCATATTCACCAATCATTTCATCTAAATTAGAGTCCATAGTGTAACGTTTAGACAAGCTTATGCCTTTTTTCTCTAGGTCATCTAACTTCCGCATATATTTGAATTTTTCACGCAACTCTTCTTCCTTTGTTAGTTGGGGTTTTTGTTGAGCTTTTTCTAAATTTATTGGAATGTTGTTAAATTTACCATAGCCATCCCAAGTTTTTGTTTCATTCATATTTGCCGTTGATTTGCCTAAATTATTTGTATCAGAGTCAGTAGAGTCAACATTCTTTGTAACAGGTTTAACATTTTCACCATCTACTTTGCTTGAACCAAATAAATCACCAAATATTGATTTTTTGGTTGTAGTGCTTTGTCCGTATTTTATTTCTTTTTTAGTGTCGCTGTCTTGATAAAATGGTTTTTCTGGTTCCTTAATTTCATCATTATCATTTATGTTAGATGCTAGATTATTTAATTCGCTCTCTAAATTTGTAATATCTTCAATATCAATTGAAGAGCTCGCTTTTTTGTCATTTTTATTTTTAACATTCATTAATAATTCGATGCCTCCGCCAAAATTTGAGGTTGGCTTGTTTTGAACTATATCATCATTATCAAATGATTCATTAAATTTAAAATCGGGAATACTAAAGCTATCAATATTTAAAATATCTGGCTCTATTTCAACTATTTCCATTACTCCTATTATGATTTAAATAGAAGTTTAATTTTTAAATACTCCGCAAACTATATTAATATAATTTAATTAATTAATTATTTAATTGTTAATATTAATATAATAATAAGCTTGTAAAAAACAGTCAGCTAAGTCATCTTTTTTTGAATGTTCGGAAAAAAAAGAGACCTCATTATTCATATTATATTTTTTCAATACTTCTTTTGTATGAAAAATACTTAATTTTTTCCTTTGGGCGTAAGTAATTTTATTAGCACTTGAATCGCATGTAGTGCTTGTTGAATCGCATGTAGTGCTTGTTGAATCGCATGTAGTGCTTGTTGAATCGCATGTAGTGCTTGTTGAATCGCATGTAGTGCTTGTTGAATCGCTTTTATCTTTTAAAAATGATTTCAATTTATTAGTTGCGGAAATAAAGTATATATTATAATTGTTAGAATTTATAAAGTATTGTGCTATCATACCTTGAATTGTTTTCATACGATTTGCGATTGGACTTATTTGATTTTCTAAGATTATTTTATCCAAAGTCAATATATTGTAGTCTTTAAATAGTTCATTTAATCGATCCTTAATATTAATTCCGATATGAACCAAATTTATAGTATTTGCACTTACACTTTGAACTGCTTCTAAGCATTGATCATTTAAATGAGCTTCTAATAATACAATTAACATGGGTTTTTTTATAGACTTATCAAAAACCAGCTTATATTCGTTTGCCACTGCTATAAGCTTTTTAAGCGATAGTTTATGTAACGTTTTAATATTACACAATGGGATGCTATAGGCTGTTTTTTTTGCGTGTATTTTACAATAATAAGTACTATTTTTAAAAAATGCTGGTTTGTTTTTACATAAATGGTGTGCACAATTATTATTGTTGCTACATAAATTTATTACATCCCATTTTATTATTTTAAAATCATTTGTTTCATTTGTTTCATTTGTTTCGATTATAATAAATGCTAAATTCTTTATACCAATATCAATACTTAATACTTTCATAGTTATATAATACTTCTTTAAATAAGTATTATATAGTTATTTGTAAAGTTATTACTAGCTAAATTAACGTAACGCGGCCACGCATATGGAGTAATGTATTCTTGATATATAGTATAAAATCATATTACTTAAGAAAGACATAAAATATGCGCCCATCGCATATTGAGTATTCTTTCTAAATAAACCCAAAATAAAACCTACAAGCGCAGCGATGGCAAAAAACAAACTTATTAGTCCAAGATAGTAAAATAACATACAATGATCGCGACTAAGAGGAGTCATCAAATTATCGAAAAAATTCATATTTTTATATAATAATAATATAATAAAAATATAATAAAAATATAATAAAAATATAATAAAAATATAATAAAAATATAATAAAAATATAAAAATATAAAAATATAAAAATATAAAAATATAAAAAAATTCTTTAAATTACTTTTTTTATTTACTAATTACTAATAGTATACTTTGTAACATGTTTTTGCGCGTCTAACTGTTGTTGGCTTAAATATATATTTTTTAAGTTACTGGTTTCATAACCATATGGTTGATCGCGTGTCAAAGTAGACATAAAAATATATGGTGTTTTACTAGTCGCATTATTCGAACTTGTGCTATTATAATAAGGACATACACTACATTCATTACATGCAATTAATTGATTATTTTTAATTAGTGCATTACTATTTGTTTGTAAATATTTTCTATAATCACTATTTGTTCGTATATTATTTCTATGTTTCAAAACATTATCATTTAAAACAGATGAATTATAATCGCTAAATAATCTTGAGTCGTCCATTAATGGTGGATAATTAAAATGAATGTTATTTGAACCATTATAACAAGTTCCCCAACTCATAAAATTAATATTATATAGTAATAATATTAATTTTTATAACATTAATCTCTAAATTAATAACACTAAATAATACTAAATAATACTAAATAATACTAAACAAATCTCTAAAATAAATCTCTAAAATAAATCTCTATTTACTTTTCCAGGTAGTCCATGTCCGAACACAATCATATATATTAAAATTAGCGCAGCCAATAGTATACTTCTATTTTCCGCAACAACGTGTCTCTGTTTAAGAGCATATATCATTACTACATATAACACAATTCCAATTATTACAGAATGTAATAACATCATTAGTCCAGACTCCATTTTTATATATATTAACTATATAATTTATTTATGCAATTTATTTTTGTAATAATTTAACCAACTCATTTTTTTTCAATTTTAGTGCCTCTTCATTATCTAATATATTTTTTGTAACAACAAGTGCTCTTAAATCATCTATTCTCATTTTGCTATAATTCTTTTTTTCTACTTTTTGTGTTGTTTCTAAATTATTTTCTAAAGTAATTACTTTCGAACTAATTTCTAAATCTTTATTAAAATCACTTAATACAATTGGTAAATTTTTAATAAATATATCTTCGTCACTATTTAAATAATTTGAAGTACTACTAACTTCAACTAGTTCTACATTATTATTTTTACTAGTATTAGTATGTGTTTGGCTTGATTGAATTGTTTCAAAAAATTCTTTATTAAGTGTTAGTGGTTCTTTTATATCAAACACTTTAGTATTTTTATGGTCCTCTTTATCATGTTCGTCTTTATCATCTTCATCTTCATCTTCATCTTCATCTTCATCATCTTCGTCATCTTTGTCATCTTCGTCTTCATCATCATCGTCATCTTCGTCTTCATCATCATCGTCATCTTCATCATCTTCATCATCTTCATCTTTCTCATCATCAGAAACATTTATTTTTTTTTCCATATTTATTTTTTTTATTAGCTTATCACTATTTGTTATATTACAAGAGTAATCGTCGCATTCTTCATAGCTACATACTAGATCATTAGTTCCTGATTTATTTATCAAACATAGTCGATTCATTTGATTATTATAATTTACTATAAAATTTTGTAGTATTTTACCGTGTTCTATTATGCTTCTTTCCAATAGATTAAGCCTGCGATAGCAATACAACATTATTGAACCACCTATTAATAACAATAATCCTAATGTTAATAAAAACCCAGAATCTATAAATTTAAATAAATGTAACATTTATATTATACTTAAATTATATTATTTTAAGTATTGTTTAACGAATTAATATTAATTCATTTTATTTTATTCTGTTTTAAGTATTGTTTAACGAATTAATATTAATTCATTCCATTTATTATATTTTCTGGGAATGCTAAGTCTTTAAGCACTTTTTGTGCGCCTTTTACTTTTGATACTCCTTTTTTAATTTTATATGTATATACAAAATCATTGTCATTTTTTAATACATTCATACAATAACAGTTATTTTCCTTCTTTAATTTCCTACATAATTTTGTATAATGTGTTGTTAAAATATAATCTAAATTGCTAAACTTATTTAAATAAGTTAAATAACTTAATGAAGAAGTTAAAGCCTCTTCTGGATTAGTTCCGCTATAAAGTTCATCAAATACGCAAAAATGATTTTGTTCTTTGTTACTTTCAATGTTATCTAATATATTTTTACATTGTCTGGCTTCTGCTTGATATAAACTATCACGCCCACCTGTATCTGGAATATTTATATAACAGTGTATATAATCATATAGTTTTACTTGTGCTTTATCAAAAAATCCACACCCAATTTGTTGACATAATATAATATTAAATAAACTTGATTTTAATATGGTTGTTTTACCTGAAGCATTTGGACCTGTAAGTATTAAATTTTTGTCTAAACAATACGAATTTTTTACTATTATTGGCTTGTCTAATGTTGTTGGCTTGTCTAATGTTGTCGTTTCTCTTGTATCTGTTTCTCTTGTATCTGTTTCTCTTGTATCTGTTTCTCTTGTATCTGTTTCTCTTGTATCTGTTTCTCTTGTATTTGAATATTGAATAACATTTAAATTAGCATAATATGCGTTAGTAAATTTTGTAGGATTAGTGTTAGAGTTATTATAAGAACAATAATTTAATATATTTTTACTTACAAATTCTTGCAACTTTTCAATATTTTTAATATATCCATTAAAACCAAATGAAAAATGTAAGCTTGTGATAAATGTCTTATCTTTATTTAAAGAATAAAAACATTTCATTAATTGTCCTAATTCGGTAAGTTTATAAATACTTAATTTATATGGGTGTAACTTTGTTAATTCATTGTGATAAATGGTAAAAATTGCGCTATTTTTTCTTAGCTCATCATTAAACAATTTATAACTATTTAAATGCTTTGAATAACTCAAAAAATTAGTATATTTATGTAATGCGTTACTTATATAGTCTTTTAGATCAAACAATGTATTATTTATATATTTAATATTTTTAAAATATTTGATACAGCTTGTAAAATTTAAATACAATTGAAAAATATAAAACCCAAAACTAAATAATAAATAAAGTTTGTTGCTAAGTGTTGTTTCACTAAATGAACTAAATAACTGACCTATAATATGATTTGCAAATACTTTCTTTAAATGCTCAAAATATAAATCAAAGGTTATAGCATAACCCTGTAATTTAATTATAAAAAACGGTAATAATAAAAATAAGATTGGAATTAAGAGTGAAAATACAGGACTTGAGAGATTATATATGCTTAAACATTGTAATAATATACTGTTATTATTATATTTATCTAACAGTGGAATATCAATATATTGATAATTATTAACAAACCCATTATCATATATAATTTTATTACAATTAGTATATAACTCTTCTTCTTTTGTTATGTTAGTATCATCGGCAAAATTCACTTTTTTAATAGATTTGTAATTTTTCAATAACTCTTGGCTTTCTAATAAAAACTCTTTATCAATTGTATAGTAATTAGACCATCTATTTAAAATATTCTTTTCAAAAATATTTGTGGGGTCAAACACGTGGTAATATAAATTATAAACACATGAATTAGTAGTTATTGATTTATTGTTAGAAGTTGATTTATGCGTTGAGTCATCTTCTTTTGTTACTTTTAATTCTAAATCACTTATTATATTATTATTAAGCAGTTTTATTTTCGACTCTTCTAAATATTCAATTGGTAACTTAAAGCAATCATTATAATCGTTGGTGCTATTCTTTTCTGGGTCGTCATAAAAGCTTAATATCGTTGATAATATATTCATTGTGTTTATTAATAATTAATCAATACTTTATATATATTAATAAAACGAAAATAATTAAAAGAATAATATTATTATTAATAATACTATGATTAATAATACTATGATTAGTTACACTAGTTCATTTATTAGTGAGTATTATTTATCATTAGAAAATAAAACTTTAGACGTTCAATTATTAGAATGCCTAAATTCAATATTAGAAACAATAAATAATGATATTTCATTAAATAATATTGATAATGATAACGATTTTAGATTTAAAAAAACTAAATTAAAAGGCAAAAGTAATGACAATTATTATCAACAATCTTATAATAACAATAACAATAACACTAGTCGCTCTAATAGCATAAAAAAAAAAGAAGAAACTAGAACCAAAATTGAGTTAGTTAAAAGCTCAATTAAAAGTATATTAAATAAGCTAGCACCATCTAATTATTCTAAATTAGAGCAAGAGTTAATAACAATGTATATAGAATTGTTAACAAATTGTATAGAAAGTAATAATAATGAAGATATTAATTATATAGATAATTATATTATAACATACATATGTTATAATAATGTAAGTTATAGCACCATTTATAGTGACATATTATTTTCAATATTTAATGTATACTATAATAAAAATTACAAATTAGAAACAATAACACTATATAATTTATTACAAAAATATTATAATGAGTTTCTAGTTTTTGATACTATTATTAAATACAATAATAGTATTATATGTGATGATTTTGTTATAAATAAAAACAATGATAAATATAAGTGTTTTATTATTTTTATAATAAATTTGTATAAGCATATAAACATTAGTTTATGTGACCCATTAAATAGAGAGAGTGGGAAGCAAGAGTTTTATAGTAACTTTTTCATAAATCACGATTGTATGAAGTCAACACTTTCACACTTTACCGAATTTTTTATAAAAAATTTAGAACTAGAAAATAATAAAATATATTGTGAAACAATACAAGAATTTTTATTACTATTTTGTAGCGAGTTGTTTAAAATTAGCAAAGTTATTAAACTAGCAGACCACACCACAAATATATTATGTGATCTACATGGTTCATTAAAGTTGTTATTATTAAACAATGCTAACTATCCTAGTTTTACAACTAAAATTAAATTTAAATTAATGAATATATGCGACAAATATGATGAACTTGTAAAAACTTAGTTTTTTAATAGATTATAAAATAGTTTTTTAAATAGTTTATTTTATAATAGTTTAAACATTTCATATAAAATAAATTATATTATATAATGGTAGTCTCCAAGATTAATAATACAATTAAATATGAAGAGACTAAAGCTATAGCAAGTAATGATATTGACGTAGAATCTAGTATATATTCGGCAAAAATATATGATAAAACTATACAATTCGTATTGGGAATAGCACAATTTGAGCATAAAAGTAAAAATATTGTATATTTTAATATATATTTAGCAAATAATGGATTTGTAATAGCTAAAATAGGAATATATGAAACATATAATAATATTTATTCTTCATTATTAGATGAAGATGGTGATGTTGACTTATATAAAATGTCTGAACCGTTATTGTTTTCATTTGCCAAATCTTTAATTGGTTCATTACCTAGCGATACTAGTGTATTATCCGGCGACGAAGATGAAGACGAAGATGAAGACGAAGACGATGACGACGATACTAACGAGGATAAAGGCAAGACCAGCGCTAGTGTACCAACAAAACCTGCTTTTGATATAATGGCTTTGGCGAGTCAAACAAAAGAAGAAAGCGACTATGAAATCAGTAAATATGTTGAAGACCCAACCCATAATTGGGTAAATAAATATTTGAAAAGTGTAAAATATTCGATAAAAGGAAATGAGGGTGGTGGAGATTGTTTTTTTGCCTCATTACGCGATGGATTAAGAAGCGTCAAAATTGAGACATCAGTAAAAGCTATTCGTGAAAAATTGGCTAATGAAGTCGATGAAACAGTATATAATACTTATTCTGAATTTTTTAAACTGTTTTATGGTGGTATGAAAACCTCGCAAGCTAATCTTAAAGAATTTAAGAGCAAGCATAATACAATTAAGAAACTAATTGGTGGAACAGTTGATGGACAAACTAAGAAAAACTTGATTGATGACGCTAAGACTAATTTTAGTAAATATAGTGCTACAAATCAAGAGTCTGATGAATTTCAAGAACTAGTGGAGGAATTTGCCTTTATGCAAGATGTGAATGATGTTAAAGACCTTAAAAAAGTTATTTCAACTGTTGGTGGAAAATATTGGGCGGATAATTGGGCGGTTGTTACTTTAGAAAGACTATATAATGTAAAGTTTGTTATATTATCACAAACTCACTTTTTGGAAGGTGAAAAAGAATTGGTGTTACAGTGTAGCGAAGCAGATAAACAAATAATGGCAAAAGGATTATTTGAACCTTCATATTATATTATGCTTGATTATTTAATAAGTAAACATAGCAGTCATTATACACTAATTACATATGATAAAAATATAGAACGCGGCGCTTTTACATTTAATGAACTACCTTATAGAATAAAGGAGCTAATTTTAGAAAAGTGTATGGAAAAAATGGCTGGGTTATATGTATTGATACCTGATTTTATACAATTTGCTAATAAAAATGGAATAACAACATCTAGCGTTAACGCTAGTACAAGCTCAAAATCTGATTCTTTAGTTGGAACCAGTCCTAATACAAAATATTATAATAAGTCAATAGTTATTCAAATATATAATAAGTCTAGGCACGTAAAAATAGGTCAAGGAAGCGGGGAAAGTATTAATCCCGAATTAAAAACTGCCAAAAACATATTGGAGCTTAATAACAATAAAGAATATGTTGATTGGCGTAAAAAGTTAGACTCTCAATATTTAGTTCCTAATTTAGTAATTGATGGAAAGAACTGGTCTAGCGTTATGCATTATATGTTGGCTGCTAGGTTTAAACCAAGTGTCGAGTTATATAATAAATTTACTAAAGATGGTCAAGTTGGTTCAAATATTGATGATGCCCATAAATTATATAATTCTAATATTTCAAAAAAGTCACTTGGTTCTTTAGTAATCGACGAAGAAGAATTTGCTAAAATGAAATATGGATTGTTAGAAAAGGCGCAATATGCTAAATTTACACAAAATGAAACTTTGGCAAAAATATTGTTATTAACAGGACAAGCATTAATCAATGTTTATAAACCAGGAAAAGGGGGTGGTATATATCAAGATAATGAATTAATGAAAGTGCGAAGTTTGTTAGCAAGTCCAAAACCAAAACCAACATTAGAGTTAAAACCAACACAAAAACAATAATGTTTTTTATTAATTATTATAATTGAAATAAATAATTTAATACTAACTTAGTATTAAATTATATTATATTATATGACTTATACTTTGTTAATTGTTGAGTCTCCCGCAAAATGTGGCAGCATAGAATCCTTTTTAGGACAAGGCTATAAAGTAATTGGCTCGTGTGGACATATTACACATCTCTCAAGTTTAGAACAAATAAACATTGGTGCTAATTACAAACCTAACTTTAAATTAATTGAAAGCAAGCAACAGCAAATAGCCAAAATTAAGAAAGCAATAAGTGGGTCTCAAGAAGTTATTTTGGCCACTGATGATGACCGCGAAGGCGAAGCTATTGCCTGGCATATAACACAGGTTTTTAACTTAGATGTGACAAAAACCAAGCGCATAATATTTCATGAAATTACTGAAAGCGCAATCAAAGTTGCTTTGGCAAATCCCAGAACAATAAATATGAATATTGTTTATGCGCAACATGGTCGCCAAATTTTAGATTTACTTGTTGGATTTACTATTACTCCATTATTATGGAAATCTATAGCGGCAAATAGTAAAAATTCGCTAAGTGCCGGGCGTTGTCAAACTCCAGCATTGCGTCTAGTGTATGATAATTATAAAGCAATTAAAGAGTCTCCTGGAACACTTAGCTTTAACTGTGTTGGCTATTTTACAGGCAAAAATATTGAATTTGTATTAAACAAAAACCATAATAGTCATGATTCAATAAATGAGTTTTTAGAATTAAGCATAACACATGATCATATATTAAGTAAGGCAAGCACTAAAACACTAATACAAAGTCCGCCCACTCCTTTTAGTACATCCACACTCCAGCAAGCAGCAAGTAATAGCTTACATATTTCACCCAAAGAAACTATGAGCTATGCGCAAAAATTATATGAAGATGGACTTATTACATATATGAGAACACCTAGTAAATCTTATTGTCTAGATTTTATTGAACAATGTAAAGCGTTTATTAGTGTAAAATATGGTGCTTATTATGTTGCTAATTACGATGACTTAAAAGCGCTAACTTGTTCCACAGCAACGTCTTCAACATCGGAAGACGCACACGAGGCAATTCGCCCTACAAATATAGCACTTGAAACACTAGACAGCGCACATTATAGCGCAAAACACATTAAGTTATATAAACTAATATATACTAATAGTTTGGAAAGTGTAATGTCTAACGCTTGTTATAATCAACTTAATGTGTCTATTAGTGCACCACACGAGTCTCATTATAAATATAGCGCTTTAGAAAATACCTTCTTAGGTTGGAAAATTGTTAATAATAATAACAATGAAGAAAAACATTATAATTATTTGAAAAACATTAAAGAAGGTACTATAGACTATAAAAAAATTATTTGTAAAGAGACATTAAAAGACTTAAAATCGCATTATAGTGAAGCACATCTAGTTCAATTGTTAGAACAAAAAGGGATTGGTCGCCCATCAACATTTTCATCGCTATTAGAGAAAATTCAAGAACGTAATTATGTAAAAAAAGAGCACGTTCAAGGAAAAAAAAAAAATAGTACTGATTATACTTTGATTGAAGACACTATTACTAAAGAAACAAGCACAAAAGAATTTGGTAATGAAAAAAATAAATTAGTCATTACACAGCTTGGAATAATTACTATTGAATTTTTAATAACACATTTTAATAAGCTATTTGACTATGAATATACAAAATTGATGGAAGACGACCTTGATAAAATTGCTTTAGGGGCTAAAGCATATTATGAGTTAACTAGTGAATGTTCTAGTTTGATGAATACATTAATTGAATCAATCAATACAAATAATAATGACTCGACTAAGAGTAGTGACTCGACTAAGAGTAGTGAAACTATTAACAAATTACAAATCGCACTAGATGACAAACACACATATATAATAGGGAAAAATGGACCAACGCTTAAATATACAAAGGAAGATGGAACACTGGGATTTTATGGGGTTAAAAAAAATATTGACATTGACTTATTAAAAGCGGGTCATTACACTTTAGAAGACGTGTTAGATAATACACAAGAGTCAATAAAAAACTTGGGGCTTTATAAAGAGCATAATGTTTATTTGAAATACGGCTCTTATGGTTATTATTTAGAATGCGGAGAGTTGCGAAAATCTCTCGCTAGCGTTAAAATAAATGTTCCTTTTAAAGAATTAACGCTTGAAGATGCTATTACTATATTGGAAACATGTGACCCTGTTTCAAATAGTTTGGTGCGCCATATTTCAAGTATGTTATCAATTAGAAAAGGAAAATATGGTGACTACATATTTTATAAAAGTGAAAAAATGAAAAAACCGCAATTTTTAAAATTAGAAGGCTTTAATACTAAAAGTGATACTAGTTATTTAACTTGTAGTCTTGATACATTAAAATTATGGATTAAAGAAAAATATGGTGTTTAATTAATTTAAACATTTGATTGATTTATAAATGAAAACATTAATATAATGGCAAATAAAAATAGTATAAATAATAGTTTGTTTTTTTTATACAGAGCTAAAAACTTTGGTTTCATATATTAACTATAAACTAACACTATATTTTATAGTTTTTTATAGTTTATTATATTATAATATAATATAATATAATATAATAATAATGTTAAAAAAACTGGCACTTATTGCTTCGTTAATGCTAATATTAGACTTAACATATTTATTTATGTTTAAAGATTTTATGCTGCCTATATTAAAAAATATACAAAAAACAGACCTCAAAATTAGATTTGCTTCTGCTTTAGCATGTTATATATTATTGGTTAGCGGATTATATTATTTTATAATAAGAAAAAATGCACCTGTTAAAGATGCCTTTTTATTAGGTGTGCTAATAAACGGAGTTTATGAAACAACTAATTATGCTTTTTTCAAAGAATGGTCGCCACTATTAGTAATAATGGATACATTATGGGGTGGTATTTTGCTTAGCACAACAACATTTTTATATTATAAAATTTCTTAATTAGCACGTTGAAAACGAACTTGATTCCAATAATCAAACGCATTACTATAAAGAGCAACATAGCTAAGTCTGGCAGTTTCCCGATTATGTGCTTCATTGTTTTCATTAATAATAGCATTAGCGTCAACACTTATGATATTAGGGTTAGCATTTGTAACATTAGAATTTGCATTTATAACATTGGGGTCAACATCATAATTATTAAGAGCATTAGCATTTATAACATTACTATCATCATTTATAGGATAAGGTTCGTTACTTATAAGAACACCACTACTATCATAAACTCTTCCATAATGACGTGCTAACATTCTATTAATTTGGACTTCATTATTAGTTTGAACAGTTGTTCGATTAAGAGTTTCATAATTAGGACTAGATGTTTGTGTTCCTCTATTGTGTATATTATATAAGCGTTGTAGTCCATTTACCAACCTTACATAAATAACCTCATCAATGTTGGGAGAAATAGTATCTAAATCATCAATCATAGTATGCATTGTTGATAAAAATTCTTGACTTTGTTGTGTGTTAATACTATGACCTGTCATTGATTTAGTATAAATATTAATGTTTTCATAAAAAAATAGTTATCAATTTTTTTAAGCATTTTTTAAATTTTTAAATTTTTAATCGTATGTAATATAGCCATCATAATCTAATTCACCGACAAAGCTCATGCTCGCGTTATCCCTTCTCTGAGCGCCGCTTCTATCCAATGCATACTATGATTGTTTTGATTATTTGCATTATCACTATTTACATGATAAACATAAGTATTTACAGGATAAGCATTTATAGGAATACCACTAATGTCATTAACTCGTTCATAATGTCTTATTAACGCGCTACTAATATTTTGGGCTATATTATTTTCTTCATTAAATATTTGAGGTTGCTCATGGATCCGAGTATCTATGTTATTACTCATATTTGCTTGTGTTCCCGTATTGTGTATATTATATAAGCGCTGTAGTCCATTTACCAACCTTAAATATGTATGCTCATCAATGTGTGAAGAAATAGTATCTAAATCATCAATCATAGTATGCATTGTTGATAAAAATTCTTGACTTTGTTGTGAACTAGGTGTATGACCCGTCATATTATGTTAATATAATGATTAATTTGATTAAAGTTTTCATAAAAAAATAGTTATCAATTTTTTTTCATTGTTTATAACATTTTTTAAGCATTTATCTTAGTAATAGCATTACTAAGATTATTAGTAATGCTAAAATTAGTAATAGTGTAATTACTATTAAAACTACTACAACTTTTACATGACATACATATAAAAGTTGTAAGTTATCTAATAATGAGGCATATGTATTATCTGTAATTGAAGGTGAAACTTCATCGTATATGACGGCATATATTGCTTTTAATGTTGTTAAAAATGTTGGGTCTTTGTTTTGATTTCCTATGTAAGTAGATTGAATAGACATCATTATTTATAGTAATACCAAGTAAACATAATTAATAATAGTTATCAATTTTTTATTGATTGCATTATTATCTGCAAGATTAGCAGTGAAGATAAGTAATAAATGCGCTTGCCAATGTAAAGACTGTAGATGTGAGTGCAGTAGTTGGACTAGAAAATATAGCACACGTAAACGCAATTACAAAGAAGACAACACTCATATAAGCAGAATGCTTAGCAATTATATTATTATCACTATTATCACTATTATCACTATTATCACTATTAACACTGTTATAACTATTAATCAATTTATATCTTGTTGACGAATTCTGTATATCATATAAGCGTTGTAAATTATTTACTAATAATAAATAAATATTTTCTTCAATGTTACATGAATTTCCTTCTAATAATTCCATAATATGTTGTAGTATTTTTAAAAATTCTTGGTTTTGGTATAGGCTATTATTATCTGTCATTATAATTATAACTTTTAACTTTTAACTTTTAACTATTGTTTATAAAAAATTAATAATTATCAATTTTTTTTATCAATATTTTATCAATTTTCATATATTTAATAAAAATATATTAGTTCTTTAAAAACTAATAGTGTATGCGTTTTTTTAGCTACTTCTCTAAAACTAAATTGTTTGTTAGTCTTTTATTGAGTAGAAATTATAATTCTATTACTCGTGTGTTGCCTACAAAATATTATTCTATTAAAACTATAAAACAATATTACTATAACAACAATATATATTATGACTTATATAATGATTTTTGTAACTGTTCAAAAGAATGTGATTTGAATAATTTAAATAACTTAACTACATTTAGTAATTTAAAATATACTAAATATAATAATCTTAGCGCAGAACACATATTTCCCCAATCATTTACAAAACGTTATACCAAGGCAAATAAAGACATGCACAATATAGTTTTAACAAATTATTATACAAACAATTTACGTAGCAACAAGAAATTTGCTCATGCTGCCGATAAATCAACAGCTCAAAAATTTTATGTTCCGTGTAATTATTCTCGTGGAACAATTGCTAGGTCACTTGCGTATATGAAATATAGTTATCCATTATTAAATCTCTCAAATGTTATAGACAAAGACATAATAATGGCTTGGAATGAGTTATATCCACCAACAGAACTTGAACATAAAAAAAATAATATTATATTTAAGTATCAAGGCAATAAAAATATATTTATTGAAGATTATAAAAAGTTGTCTACATTTATTAAGAATAATTATAATTTATAATTATTATTTTTTTATCATTTACAAACAATATTTTTAGTGTTTTTTCCTTCTTTCATAGATTTTCTTCTTCTAGATTTTCTTCTTCTAGATTTTTTTGTTCCTCCTACTCTGTTTTTATCAGGTAGTGCCACAAACGATAGTGCCTTATCCCACCAGTTGCGTGGTGCCTCATCCGATGGTGCCTTATTCGATAGTGCCACCGCAGATGGTGCCTCATCATATGGTGCCACAGCCGATGGTGCCTCATCATATGGTGCCTTATCCGATAATAACTTCTGTTTGGTTGCCGTAACCTTCGCGTGTTCTAACTCATCTTTCGAGTACCTTTCTTTTGCTTTCAGTATTTGTATAACCAAATCATATTTTTCTTTTATGTTTTCCACAATATTTAACTGGTTGTATCTTTCTAGTAGTTCTGTATTTCCAGTATCATTCATAAATAGAGCCTTGTATATATCTTTAATTTTTTCAAATTCTGAAACTTTATTATACATATAGAACATTCTTATAAACATTTCCTTAAAAACCGCTGCGTTTTCATTGGTGCTTATAGCATAGTTATAATCATTAATTAACAGGTCAATCTTGTTGGTGCTATCCATCGTCGTTGTATGTTTGGGTTTATCCCCCATATTTATAGTAGCTGTATATTGTAATTTTGCTTTAACTACTATATCCGTTAAGAAGACATCTCTTAACCATGCTTCTGCCTTACCAAATGTATTTACCCCCCCCCCCCC
>Ga0208226_1000008_pt1 | contig 98546 bp, 103 predicted proteins | sample LakMenE18May11ns_FD_150713 | JGI IMG/M metagenome (GOLD analysis project Ga0208226, IMG submission 150713) | Freshwater microbial communities from Lake Mendota, WI - 18MAY2011 deep hole epilimnion ns (SPAdes) | ecosystem: Environmental > Aquatic > Freshwater > Lake > Epilimnion/Euphotic zone ... | reverse complement strand
AAATTCAATTATAAAAATTCAATTATAAAAATTCAATTATAAAAATTCAATTATAAAAATTCAATTATAAAAATTCAATTATAAAAATTCAATTATAAATATTATATTATAAATATAATATTATGAGTGCTATTAAAAGTCAAATGTCTAACCCAGAACTTCCTGAAACAGTAAGTTCTGTAAATCTTCAACTGGGGGACATTATTAAATTAGATGCCCCAACAAACAGTGGGCTACACGATAAAGTTTATTTTATTAAATTTATAAATAGTAGAAAAGTAGTATTAGTAAACTCGGATGGCGCGCTTACTTTAACTCTCTCACAATTAGGAAAATTAGAAGAAGAGTCAATAGCAAACATAATTATATTAAGCAGAGTCAGTAGTCCAAGTTTTATAGTGCAAAATAATCTAGCTATAAAAAAATATATTTCCATTTATTTTGGAGAACCATTACCATCTGTAATAAATGGTTTTATAAGCAACATAGAAAATGATATGATTGAAGTCACAATATTACCTGGTAATACTATAATATATATAGATTTTGCTTATTCTGGTATTCCAGAAGATTTAAATATAGACAAAATTATTGTGCGAGATAAAGTAGATGAAGCACAATTATTAGCATCGTCATCGTCTTCAGACCCTCAACTTCAACCTAGTTCAGGCGACGACGACGAGTCGCGCTCTTTTTTGGTTCAAGACCCAAATAGTGAATTAGATTATGATTTAAAAAGCTACGACTCTAGAGAAGACCTTGAGGCGCTAATAATTGACACTATTGAACTAGGAGAACAATTAGACGACCTAGAACACGAAGTAAATGTTTCAGAAGAAGAGCAACGCTATAGTTTAGACAAACAAACAAATGATTATTTAGATAAACTAATAAATGCTTATTTACCAGAACAACGCACAGAAAAAGTAATAAAGCAAATTCACAGTGAAATAAATTATTATGTACAATTACGAGCCACTTATTCAACTTTTGACGCAAACAATTATCCAATAATTCCAAGCGAACGCGGCGAACATTATAAATATTTAAAAGAACAGCTATTTAATTTAAACAAAAAAATGTATTTTTTGCTTCCCGTATTAGATAATGCGCGAAATTTAATAATAAGCGAAAATGATGATAGCAACGCAGATGAAACCGACTTTAATTATCAACCTATGGGTGAATTTATTGAAGCATTAACATCAACCTCACTAAAATGGATGAATAATAGCTCAAAAGAGAAAATAAACAATTATAAAGAACACATAAAAGCTCTTACTCAATTATTTGATAATTATACAAACAATAGCCCAGAAAATATAAATGTAAACGCACAAATTATGATGATAAATGATATTGTCGATGATTTTTATAATTATGCCATTGTTAAAGGAACATTGTCAAAGAGCCGATTTATGATTGATGTATATAACGAGGGCCTAACTATGTTAGAGTCACATTATGTTAACAATAAAAAATTCACAAGACCAGCAAAGCTAACAGCAAATGATTTTGTAAATATAATTGGCTTTATAACCTTACCATTGCCGTTATTTGAGTTTTCAAAGTCCAATACTAATTATACAAATATAAGCGATAAAGCTAATCTAAATAATAATTTTATAAATTCAAGCACTTTCTTAAATAATGCTACTATTTATAATAAGTATGTCTTAGAAAACGATGAATTAAATAATTATGTAAATAGTCACACCAATATACATAATGCTAGTTTCTTAAAAACCATTAATTATTTTACAATTGATAAGTCAATCGAGCTTCCATATTTAGAAAAGATGAACTATTTACTTGAATCGTTTATTCCAACAAATAAGGCATTAATAAGCGAATTTATTTCTAATTATAGCCCACTATCTCTCAACTATCGTAAATATAGTTTATTAAGTTTTATATACGATTTACAAGCTCTAAACATCGATTGTTATAATTTACATTATAATGATTATAAATTTATAAAATCACTCATAACAAGCAACATTGAAGAATACAAAAAAATTTATACTTCAAATGAGGCAAATTTTGCCAAGATTTTGAATAGCATAAAAGCATCAAATAGTTTAGCCATTAAAGGCAAAAATGAAAACATAATTTTCTCATTTGAGTTATTGTCTAAAGAGCTAAAAGACGAGCTATTTACTTTTTATAATGTAAGCGAAGAACTATTTGCTAATTACGAAGAATTAGTCAGCTTTTTGTATAGTGTAGACAGCGCCGAATTTTTCTTACAAGCAATAAATAAAAATATAATGGATTTAGTTGTTGGAAATTTACTAGATAATTTTATTAAAGCACGAGAGAAGGAATTGACTAATCCTGAGAATCCCGAAGCTCCTAAAGATCCCAACAATCCAAACAATCCAAACAATCCAAACAATCCCAATGATCCAAACAACCCTAAACCCTTGTCTTCAAAAGACATTTTGTTTAAAGAGCTTGACGAAGTTCAGGCAACTTGCGAAAAATATATATTAAGCAAGGCATATAAGACACTTCAATCTCTCGAAAATGATAATAATAAATTAATATTTTTTGATTCAATATACGATAAAACAATGTATAGCATGCTAAAACAGTTTGAACGCGAGGAAAAAACAATGGATAGTAATGCGTTTTTAGAGTTTTTAACAACAAACCTAATGTCTATTATGAAATTAACACGGGCCCAAGCTTTAAGAGAGGCTAAATCAATAATGGACGAAAAGCGCGAAATAATAGATGGCGACTACGCGCTATTAAAAGACAAAGCAAGTTCAAAAAACTATATTTATAAACGCGAAAATAATGTGTGGATATTAGACCCAACATTTGAAGACAAGTTTTATATTGAAAATAATCAAATATTTTGCGATGTAAATAAAGAGTGTATAAGTAAAGAAGACAAATGCAACTCAATAAGTGGAACCAAAAAGACAAATCTTAATACAGAAGTTGAGGACATATTAAAAACATTCGAAAGCAAATACAATTTTAGTATAGAAGAAATTAAAACCAAAATTACTAGTAATTATGAAAATGCTAAAAAAAGAATAGAAAAAATAACGGGTCTAAATAAAGTTAAAAACGAATATACTAATAATTATTTAATAAGTTTAGAAGAACCTTATGAATCAAAAATTATCACATCTCCATATGAACAATTAAAAAATAGCGTATTAAAAATCAAAGATTTATCATTAAAATACGAATTAATAAAGCGGTTTTGTCTAAATTACACTCGAAATGCAATAAATGACGAAAACGTGTATTGGCTCTATTGTATAAAAACAAGTGTAAAATTGATGCCTCAATTTTTATTGCGCCTTTCAAATGCGTTTTTAACCAAGCAAAATTATTTATTAGAATTGGATACATTGTGCGCAACTCAAGGGACAATTAGTGATGATAATAATTTTTGGGTAGACAAACATAGTGGTTATATTATTAAAGCGATTGAATTAGACAACGACGAGGGATATGATGATAAAGGCTTTAAAGTTTTTACTCGAGAACAATTAGAAAATGATTACGCAATAAACTTAGAGCCAGTAACAAAATCATTAAACCCTAACATCCAAGTAATTATAAATATTATAAAAGCGATGACCCTTATGATGGGAGTAAATATATCACACAATCATGAACTTATAATAAATAATGTATTGGCTCTCTTAAATTCAAACATTCCATCAAAGCAAAAATACGAGGAAATGTTGCTCAAAGTAGCCAAAAAAGAAGGCAAGGCAAAAAATAATCCGCCTTATGAAGATATGTATAATTCATCTTTGTTATTATTAACTTTGGCATTTATAGTATATGCTATTCAAATCAATATTCCAGTATTAACATCTAAGAAAACATTTCCTGGATGTATTAAGTCATTTAGTGGATATCCGTTAGACGGGGAACAAGACAAAACATCAATAACCTATATAGCTTGTATAGCAAATAAAATAAAAAGTTCAATTGTTCCTTGGAACAGCATATTAAAAATGTCCGAAAGTACACTCATAAAAAATATAGAACAACTAGTATCAAAATATATAGTTCAAAATAAAGACTTAGTAGAACACCTAAACAAAAAGCGCGAATTTTTACTAAGCCAAGACACTAACGGTGATGCAATCCCCACATACTTATCTATTAACATATGGCATACTTTCAATCCCCCATTAAACGACATTAAAATAGACGCTCAAACATTAGAACCATTAGACGTAAATTTTAAGAACACATTATATGAAACATTCTCTCGTGGCTCTAAAAATAATATTAAAGAATTAGTTGAGTCAAAAGGTATAAGTTGCGCCAATCATATTATAGAATTAATTCAAAACGTTGTAAAAGCCAATAGTCCATTATTAAAAAATTCAAACGACAATCCGTTTTTGGAAAATGCGTGCTGTAATTCACAAAAAAACAGCATTCAATATTTTATAAATGCTAATCCTAGTATAGTAGATTATAATAACTTGGCAAATTTTTACAGTGATATACTTAAAGGTATAGACAATTTAACATATTCACCTCAAATTTATGTGCCATTAAACACTCAACAAAAAATCATAAAGCAATATAGTGCGTTTAGCGAAGAGTTAGTATATAAAGCGTTTATCTATTTTTGTAATTTTGCGAATCAAATTCCAATCGATGATGAACTAAAAGGGCTATGTATGGACAAACCACAAACTTATGATCCTAGTAAATCAATAAAAGAAATTATAGAATCTCTCAAAAATGATGGCAAAATCTATAATTTTGCGTCATTTATAGAATTAATACATATTGTGAGCAAAAACAATATTATAAATGTTCCTATTAACTTTACTATTATTAATAATGTGGAAGCACTACGAATAATAATAGATGCTTATTCCAATAATAGTTATTACAAATTAGACGACATATTTGTTAGTAAATTGGAGTTAATGTTGGATACTTTTTCTATTATTGCGGATGATAATCGTGAATTGCGTGACTTAAAAAATTACTTAGGTCGCAAAAATAATGCATTACAACAAAAAATATTACAAATAGTAAGCAGTCAAACAAATATTAGTAAAAGCGAGTTTGCCAGCTTTAGTCAAACACTAACAGTGTCTGTTGATGTTGAAAACATTACTTTTTATCAAAATTATATTAACAATATATTATACATTTTCCCATCAATAATTATTAATAGCAATGTAAATTATGGCGCAATTCCCAAACATTGGAATTTATCAACAGTCCATATTTCTGATATTTATAATATAATACAAAAATATTATGTATCATTAAATACATTTAGTAATAAACACGAATTGGCGCTAGCGTTTAAACTAGTAGCACAAAAATTAAAACTATTGACGCAATTAATGAAAGTATTTTTGTATAATAAGTCATTGGTAAAATCTGTTGACCCAGAAAAACCGGCTTCCAGTCAAATAAACAGTATATTTGATGACAAATTAATATCTCTTTTTTATAATTACATTTTTTATAATATACTTAACGAACTGTTAAATATTAGCGAAGACCAAGAGTTTATGTTACAACTGCAAAATATTGACTCTAGCACTTACAACAAAGACGAATTTATGAAGACCATCATAAACTATATAATGTGTTATTCAAACATAATGAACGGACATTATAATTTAATAAACAATGGGTATGCCAAAGTAAAAGAGAAAATTGTTATGGCAAAAGAAAAGGAGAAAACATTAATAACTGACTTTTTGAAAAATCTCTCTGATGAAGAGCGCGAAATTGAAAATATTTTGAAAAATAACAAATTAGAAAAATGGAATGTAGGAATGCAAAAAGGGTTAACACAATATGTAAAAGAAAACTACGACCAAGAACGCGAAGCATTAGAAAAACAAGCACTAAAAGAGCGGAAATTACAGCAAAACAATAATGTAACAGCAATGAACAAAGAAATATACGACTTAGATTTAGAAGAACAAATGCACAATGATGCCGCTATTGATGCCGAAGAATATAGTATGTCTAATATTCCTGATGATGATGATTTCAATTATGATAATGGTGACGACGATTATGCGAATGGAAACCACGAAGATTATGATTGAAGTTGATAATTTTTTATTTTCATACTAAATTACATTTAGTAATTTTACATATTCTATTTTTATTTTTTCAATATAAAAATAGTATACTTATAAATAATATTTTTATATATAAATGCGTAAAACAGGTCGCAAGACATTAAAGCTAAACAACAAAGCAGGCAATCGATTTTTAGAAAGAAAAGTTCATATGGCCAGTCTGTTTAATGGAGCATACCGAGATGTAACAAATCACGTATTACGTGATTATTCGTCATCCAGAATCCAGAAAAGTAGACGAACTATGGTAAGTAAAAAAGATTTTGAAAATGAGTTTGAAACACGTGTTCCTAATTTTTATAATAATTTAATAAGATTTGTAATTGTTTTAAGAAGAACAACTCCAGATCCAACTACGCTAAGTGCTATAAAAGATGATATATTAAGAACAATACCTGATAGAACTATAGCAGGTGTCTTACGTTTACCCAATCTTTTTGAAGATATAAACTTATTAAGAAATTTATTAACCAATCATTTTCCACCATCAAATGAAAAAGAAACTGCCGCGTTAATAGAAATATGTGATTCAATTATAAGAGCAATGAATATTCCATTACATGCTCGTATAACGGTACCATTGCTCCCATATAGACAAAATGGGTTTGTAAGAAGACAAGCACAAGCACCAGCAGAAATACAAGCACTAGCACAAGCACAAGCTAAAAAAAGAAGAACACTACGCAAAAGACGTAGCAAAGCAAAAATAGCAAAATAATATATTAACTAAATAATACATTAGCAAAATAATATATTATTTAGATTGTATATAAATGCCTCAAAGTGTGTCATCTAAAAAGTCAGGCTCAAAGTCACATTCTAAGTCAGGCTCAAAGTCACGTTCTAAGTCAAATTCATATACAAGATTTAGAAAAAAACGCGCGGCAAAAACACTTCAACGCACATTTAGAAAGGCTTTAGTTAATGGAATATGTGCTATATGCACCGGTTCTATGTTTAATAGTTCAAATATTAAAACACTAAATTGTAACCATAAATTTCATAATGAGTGTATAGAAGCATGGCTTAAAGTAAATAATGTATGTCCTACATGTAGACGCGTTCAACCTAATAGAACCGGAACTCGAGTCAATACACTTGTAATAGACAGAACATTTGGCAATATTCCTCTTTCTATGCAATAATTATATGCACTAATTCAATGCACTAATTCAATGCACTAATTCAATGCACTAATTCAATGCACTAATTCAATGCAATAATTTAATGCAATAATTTAATGCATTATATTATAGTACTATATAATATATGCCACTATTTAATAATAGAACAAAAAAGGTACAAATAATATTAAGAAATGAAAGTAGAAGTAGAAGTAAAAGCAAAAGTAGAAGCAATTCTTTTACGCGAAAACGTAATCTTATTGCTACACGTTTTGTTAGTAAGCTTAATAGTTATAAATCAAAAGTATTAGAACGTTCTAATAAATCAAGAGCACTAACACAAAAACTAAAAACAAAATTAAACTCAGCTATAACTATTATTAAAAAATCTGATGTATGTCCAATATGCTTATCAAAGATTGACTTAAAAGAACCAATAACAACATTAATATGCGGCCATACTTTGCATAGTAGATGTTTATATAAATATGTAAATAATACTCGTGAGACTGAGTTAAGGTGTTCGTTGTGTAGAAGACACATTCCATTAACAAGTTTAGACCCAAGTAAACTTAAACCAGAATTACTTATTAAATTTCTTACACTTCTTAAACTTCTATGTGATGACTACGAAGAGAATATGAATAGAACAAAAGTTATGTGGGATGACTCGTCTGCTTATGTAATTAAACTTAATGAGGACATTGCAAATAATCCTGCTCTTGAAGTAGTTTTAAGACGAATATTAACAAAAGCTAATGAAGCAAGAAATGAAGCACACGATATGTATAATGACGCATTAAGTCTTTATATAACAGCATATGAGAAATATCTTACTACTAAGTCTATTTACAATATAGAGACTATAGACAATCTAGAGACTATAGACAATACTCGTCAAATAGTATAATACCATTAGCTAACATCCTTTTTAACAACATTTTTAATACTATAAAATAGTTTCATGCTAATATCATATAATAGCGCCACACAAATATTAAATAGTTCTAAATAATAATCCATAGATGCTGTTATAAAATCTCCACCATAATCGCATTGAACTATAATATTTGTAGCATATACAACATATAGAGAAAATAACAATAATGTAAAACCAAGCAACGTCTTTTTAAGTATAGAAGATAAATATATAAAATATTGAATTATGCTACTAATTAACAAAACTAATAAGGCAAAAAATAGACCAATACTAATTTTATAAGGCAATTGTATAGTGCTTGCTATAAGGGCTAGAGCAAACGAAAACAACAAAACAAATATACTAATAGAACCTATAAATGCTGTTCTAATGATCTCTTCATCAACATAAGGTTTTATGTCTTCTAAAATTATTCCCATTGTTACCGAAAAGAGAGAAAATAGTATAAATTTTAACCAATTAGGCATAGGAACAACATCTAAAATAATTATAAAAACAAAACTTAATATATGCGATCCAATAATAAGTAGTCGGCGAACTTTGTCTTCCTTAGTAAGTTCAACGCGGTTAAAATTTATATGAACGTAGTAAGTAATGGCTACTTGAATTAACAAATTTATTAAAATTAGCATAAAAAAGAATTTTTTAACATATAAAAGCTTAAACAATTGCGAAAAATCAGTTTTAACAATTTTTTTATTATACTTCATAATAGAATAATTGTTAACGGACTAATTAATAATATATTATATTATAATTTATAATATATTATATTAAATTAGCATATGATAATTTAGTAGCATAAATTAGCATAAATTAGCATAAATTAGCATAACTTAGAATATGCTAATATATTAGCACAAATTATTATATAGTATTATCTTAGTAATGCCCGTCACCAACTTTATTTCTTCGCTATTTAAAAGCACAAGAAAAAAAAGTAAAAGTAAAAGTAAAAGTAAAAGTAATTCTTTTACACGAAAACGAAAGCTTATTGCTACACAATTTCTAACTAATATAAGAAAAACTATTAAGCAAAGACAAACAATAGACAACTTACATAAAGAAAGTAGTGCGCAAAAAATACAAGAATCATTTAAAACCACATTAGCCAAATCAAAAAACGCCGATGTTTGTTCTATATGTTTAGCTAAAATGTTGTTTCCACGACTAATAAGCACTTTGCCTTGTGGTCATAAATTTCACGCAAAATGTATTAAACCAGTTATTGATAATGATTATAATGCTCAATGTCCATTATGTAGAGCTCCAATACCAGTTATAAATCAAACTACAACTCACACTATAAATCGAAATAATATTGGAACTAGGCATACTATTTATCGAACATCTCGTAATCGGTACACATCTAGACAATCACGTAATGCAAATATAGCTAGCTTACATATTCAATGGAAAAGATTGTCTAGAGCAGTAACCAATGCTCGAACTAAATGGCAAAATCAAAGAATAAAGGCATCAGCTGCTCGAGAAAGAGCAAACCATGCTAATTTTTTCAATCGTGCTAGATTAACACAAATAGCAGAACGCGAAGAATTATTGGCGCGAACTTATTTAGCAGAGAGAGATAGGCGTATAAGAGAACGGCTTAGATTTGAAAGACGTCATGAGGAAATATTAACTCAAATTATTACTAATTCAAGAACTCCAACTAATTTAGTTAATGTAGAAGCTGGCTAAAGCATTTATAAAAACAATTTAAAGACAAGATGTTACTTATTTAGGGGATAAAACATAAAGCACAAAACATAAAGCACAAAACATAAAGCACAAAACATAAAGCACAAAACATAAAGCACAAAACATAAAGCACAAAACATAAAGCACAAAACATAAAACATAAAACATAATTTGTTAAAAAATTATAAAAATATAAGGGTTATTATTATATATTATAAATAATATATAATATTAAGTATGTTAAGACTATTTATTGTGAATAATATAATGTTAGTATCATTGGTTATATTTTTAGTATTATTTGCAATACTGTTAGCAACTAAACCAACACTAATGTTTGATAAAAATGGAAAGCCACGCGAATTTGGAATAGGTTATAAAAATAAAACAATATTACCATTATGGTTAGTGGTAATTATTTTAGCAATACTTGTATATTTTTGTATATTGTGTTATGTAAATTATAATAAATATGTAGCTTAAAGCCTACTTTGAATAGTTAATATTTAGCATAATTTAGTATTTAGCATAATTTAGTATTTAGCATAATTTAGTATTCTTTGTTAGCTTCCTTGCGCATATTCAAGACTTTCGGCTTCAGCATTGTTTAAATCGGTTGTAATTTCTTCTAATGATTTTTCACAAGACATATTTATAATATAATTATAACTAACAGAGCTAACTAATACACCTGCTAGTGTATACCATGTAATTTGTCCAAGAACATTTTTAATAACTAAGAGTTTATATAAGTTTGTGATATCTGGGTTGTTTTCTGGTGTAGTATTATCGTTTGTTGCTGTTGGTCTGGCTACTGCTCCTGTTGCGGTTGGTCTTGCAGGTGGTGGTGTTCCTGTTGAACTTGCAGGTGGTGGTGTTCCTGTTGAACTTGCAGGTGGTGGTGCTCCTATTGCACCTGGTACGGGTGGTGATGGTGCACCTCCTCGAAGTTCTCTTATTTCTGGTGTTACTACTTCGCCTTGTGCAACTTGCTTATTTAAGTCTATAATACCAGCGTCTTTTAAATCACCAATAAAACTTAAAAAAGTCGCTTTATTAATATCTATTTGATTAATAAAGTTGGATTTATTATGTGTAATATTTGCAATTGCTTTTGCTAAATCACCATTAACATTAAGATTATTATTAAGTATAGCTGTTAATGTGGTTTCAACTCCCAAAATACTTATTACTAGATATCCAACAGTATTAGAAAAAGGTGTTATCCAGCCAGGAAATATTTTCAAAACTATAAATAAAGTAAAAAATATAATAATCCAAGGTAATAATGTAGCCAATAATATATCAGTCCAACGAATTGCTTGACTATTACATAGTGCTTTAGATATTGTTGTATTTATAAAATACGATCCAATTATTAGTATACACACATATATAATAGTTAACATACTACCATCTTTGGCCTTGTCTATAGAGTCAATTGACTTAGCACTTTGTATACTAAACAAAGTAAAAATTAAAAACCCTAGTGTTATGAAAAAAAAAAATATTAAAGGGCTTCCAGGAATAGGAGTATTAGTATTATTATTAGCCATATTCTTATATTATAATATAATTTAAAATAAATTAAAACATAATTAAATTATAAGTATAACAATAAATTATAAAAAGTGATTATTATATTAGTATAATGAACTTTAATATACTTGATTATACTAATTTACAATATAATTCTACAAAACACAGCACAAATTCTATAAATAATGGGACTAATCCAAAATTAGTCGATGATGGTGTGAAGTTATTTTTTAAAGAAGTATTAAAAGGTTGTAATAAATATAAGCAAGCTAATTACAACACATTTTATAATGTATTAATGTTTTCTGCTTTCTGTTTGATTTTAGCTATATTATTATATAGTCGCTATAAGGGGCCTCATAATTATAAATCTTATTATGAAAAAACACTTAAAGACAAAGAATATATAATGTCTAAATTGGTCTATTATAATCGTCAAAATCTTGACCATCAGCAAAAAATTAGAAACAATATGATAACAAATTTGCCCGATTATAGTAATCATCCTGAAGCCAATTTATTACATAAAACAGTATACTTTTCTTAAAACATAGTATTTTATTTAATATAACAAAAATAAATAAAATAAATAAAATAAATAAATAAAATAAATAAAATTAAATAATAGTAAATAAAATAAAAATTAATATTATATACTAACTTTATAATATAATACTATGAGCACCGATTCCGATCCACTAAAACCATATTATGATGAAGTGGGTAAATATTATAGATTAAAAAACAAGTATGAGGATATTAAGCAAAAAAAAATTACTGAATTAATTAGTAATAAGAGTATAGATAATAGCCAAAAAAAACAAACATTTGCTAAATATAAGCCAAAATGTATTAATTGTAAGGCAGATGGTGGGACAATTTTCACAGAAACACCTGTCTTATTGCGCGCTACTTGTGGAAATCGCAATAATCCATGTAATCTAGATTTGTCTATAAAGCGAAAACAATTTGCGGAAATTAATAGTCGAATTTTAAAGTCTTCTATTGAAGTAATAAATTACAAAAAACAAATTATAGCTACTAAGCTGGATTTTCTATTTAACTATATTGAAGAAGAAAAAGCAGTTGAATTATTTGAATCATTAAAACAGCAATTAAATAATAGTCAAGAAAGTTATAATAATTTAGTGAATTTATATAATTCAATAACAAACAATGAAGAATTAAAAACAATGATTCTTGAAAAAACTAGTGAATTTGAAACCTATAAAAAACAATATAGCGAAGCTCTTGAATTGTATAAATCATCGGGAGAAGTTGTATATTTAATAAGCGCTATTGAAATACACAAGACTAAACTAGCTCTTATTGGAAAAGATCTAATGAATTTAAAATATAAATCATGTTATGTTGAACAAAATGAAGAAGACAAATATATATTATATCAAAATAATTATAGCCCAGAAGAATTAATAGTTGAAATAAATGATTAAATATAAAGTATTACATTATATTAAATGGTATTCTTTAACTTTTTAAATAGTATATCAAAATATATAAATATAAGTGTATTTTTAATAACATTTTTATTAGGATTATTATATATTTACTATATTGACTATAATAGAAGAGTAATAGTATATCCAAATCGACACAATATAGACAAAATAGAATATAAAGATGAGGCTGAAAATTGCTTTGGTTACAAAGTGCAAGAAGTAAAATGTCCAAGAGACAAAAGCAAAATTGAAATTGTGCCTTTAAATTGAAAATGACTATGTAAATTGAAAATGACTATGTAAATTGAAAATTGTGCCTTTTAAGTAAAATCAGTACTATACTCAAGTGTTTTGCTTTTTGAACCACACGGAATATTTTCTTCTACTAAGCTGTAACATTTTGTTTTAGTAGTGTCACTTGAGAAAATTTTATCACGCAATTCATTATGTTTTGGACCAATAAACTTATAACAATCTTTTGAATTACATACTTGCCTAAATATTGTAGAAAGTCCTAGACCTAATAATATTGATAATATAATTTTTCCCATACTTGTATGTAATATATTTTTAACAACATTATTTATCATATATTATACTATATAATATATAATATAATTAATTTTTTATTTAGTATAATAAAATATTTTAATAAATATATTTATGAAATTAATTTAAAAGCAAAATGAGCTATTAAAATATTATACTATGCCCGACCAACCTGATGTGGAAACATTTGCTTTCCAAGCCGAAATTAATCAGCTTATGTCCCTTATTATTAATACATTTTATTCAAATAAGGAGATTTTTTTACGTGAGCTAATTTCTAATTCATCTGACGCCATCGATAAAGTGCGGCATTTATCATTAACAAACAAAGATGTATTAGATTCCAATCCAGAACTATATATTAATATTATTCCAGATAAAGCAAATAAAACATTAACTATTGTGGATTCGGGTATTGGTATGACAAAAGCAGATATGATTACTAATTTAGGAACTATTGCACAATCAGGAACAAAGGGCTTTATGGAGGCAATGAAACTAGGAACAGATGTCAATTTAATTGGGCAATTTGGAGTCGGGTTTTATTCAACATATTTAACTAGCGACCGCGTTGTAGTTACTTCAAAACATAATGACGATGACCAATATGTATGGGAATCTAATGCTGGTGGTTCTTTTACAGTTAAAAAAGATAATAGTGAAGAACAATTAGGACGCGGAACAAAAATTGTGTGTTATTTAAAAGAAGACCAGCTTGAATATTTAGAAGAACACCGAATTAAAGAACTAGTAAAGACACATTCTGAGTTTATTAATTATCCTATTAGTCTTAGTGTTGAAAAAACAGTGTCTAAAGAAGTAGAAGTAGAAGAAGAAGAAGAGAAAGAAGAGGAAGAAGAAGACAAAGAAGACGAACCTACTATTGAAGATTTAGACGAAACTGAAGACAAAGACAAAAAAGAAAAAGTTACAAAAACGATTACAGAAGTTCATAAAGAGCTAGAACTATTAAATAAACAAAAACCAATTTGGTCTAAAAAACCAGAAGAAGTTAGTAAAGAAGAATATGTTGCCTTTTATAAAGGACTTACAAACGATTGGGAAGACTATTTAGCAGTAAAACATTTTTCAGTAGAAGGACAGCTAGAGTTTAAGTGTCTATTATTTGTGCAAAAGCGCGCTCCATATGATATTTTTGAACCAAAAACAAAGAAACAAGGCTCTATTAAATTATATGTGCGTCGTGTATTTATTAGCGATAAATGCGAAGACTTAATTCCAGAGTGGCTAGGATTTGTTAAAGGCGTTGTTGATTCCGAAGACTTACCCCTAAATATTTCGCGTGAAATGTTACAGCAAAACAAAATTCTAAAAGTAATTAAGAAAAACATTGTAAAGAAGTGTTTAGAATTATTTGGCGAAATTAAGCAAACACGCGAAGACTATGTAAAGTTTTATGAACAATATGGTAAAAATATTAAACTAGGCATTCATGAAGACACTTCGAATCGTGAAAAGCTTTCTGAATTATTAATGTTTCATAGTTCAAACTCTAAAACAGCTATGATTTCATTTAAAGACTATATTGAGGCTATGCCTGAAACACAAAAAGCAATTTACTATATTACAGGCGAAACGCAAAAAGCTGTTGAAAATTCACCTTTCATTGAAAAGTGTAAAAAGCTTAATTACGATGTTTTATTTATGACCGAACCAATTGATGAATATTGTGTTCAACAAATAAGAGAATATGATGGAAAGCAATTAGTTTGTGTAACAAAAGAAGGTCTAAAATTTGATGAAACTTCTGAATCTAAAACAGAATGGACTAAGTGTATCGAGGACTTTAAGCCGCTAACAAATAGTATTAAATCTATTTTAGGAGACAAAGTTGATAAAGTGGTGCTAAGTGAGCGTGTTGTTACTAGTCCGTGTGTATTAGTAACTGCAGAAACAGGATGGTCAGCCAATATGGAAAGGATTATGAAAGCACAAGCGTTACGCGATCCAAATATGAATTCTTATATGGTATCTAAAAAAACACTGGAACTTAACCCAACTCATCCTATTATTAAAGCTTTACAAACACAGGTTACAAATCAAGTTAATACAAATAGCCTAAAAGACGTAATTACTCTATTATTTGAGTCCGCACTAATTAATAGTGGCTTTAGTCTAGAAGAACCAACAACATTTGTAAATAGAATTAATCGTATTATTCAATTAGGTCTTTCTATTGATGACGAAGACGAAGAACAAGTAAGCAAAGCAGAAGAAGAAGACAAAGAAGAAGACAAAGAAGAAGACAAAGAAGAAGACAAAGAAGCAGAAGAAGCCAACAAAGAAGAATCTAATATGGAGGAAATTGACTAAAAGAACAAAATAACTAATGAACTACTTTTTAATGTTTATTGCGTTTTTAATTCAATAAATATTTAGGTATATATATTAATTAATGTCTTCAAGTGGATTAACATATATAAATGAATTGCCAAATCCAAATCCAAATTCTAATATGCAAATAAATAGCGTCCAACAACAACTATTAATGCAACAACAACAACCGCAAAATATTATTTTAAATAAAAATGAAATAGTTTCAAACCAAAATAGTCAAATGCCTGGTCCTGCTATTAATCAATTTATACCATCAGGAACATATAGCACACAAAACCCGATGCAACAAAACAGTAATCAAATAACAATGGAAAATAGTGTATTAAATCAACAACCAAACTATAATGAGCTTGTAAATCAAATACAAAAAGCAAGTTTAAACGGTTCAACTTCACTGCCTTCACGAGATATACCAAACAATTCTATACAAATTTCAAATGACGAACAAATAAAACCCAATTATATACCACCACCACCAGTTCAAGAAGACTATATAAAAAACAACGAAACACCAGACTACTTAATTGAAGAAAACAACAGAAAAATGCGCAATTCTAATTTTTATGATATGCTATATGGTGAAGCACAGCTTCCATTAATAATAGCGCTTGTATATTTTTTATTCCAACTTCCAGCTATTAAAAAATACAACAAAAATTTATTACCATTTATGTTTAATCTTGATGGCAATCCTAATTTATATGGTTATATTTTTAATAGCGTGTTGTTTGCGTCTATGATATATATTTTGCTAAAAGTTATGACAAAATTTGTTTAAACATAAAAATTGCTTAAACAATATTAAATAAAAAATCAAATCAAATAAAAATAACTATTTTGTTAATTATTTTTATTTATAGTAAATAGACTATTTTGAATAGTGTCTTCCTATTTTCATCCATAAAAGTATGCTAATTGTGAAACCTACTAAAAATCCGGCTATACAATGATCGGGATGTTCTTTTAAAAAGGGTCTTGTTATAAATGGACCAACAAAGAATGTTAAAAACGAGTAAAAAACCATAATGGCAATAGACATTGGCGAACTTAGATGAGACATTTTTTATAGTTTAACACTATATTATTTTTTTGGTTTTCTTGATTTTTTTGGTTTTCTTGATTTTTTTGGTTTTCTTGATTTTTTTGGCTTTATTGGCTTTCTTGGCTTTCTTGACTTTCTTGATTTTCTATGTTTTTTTCTATATGTTTTAAAGTAAATTTTAGCCGCAGCCATGTCAAGAGGGTGTACTTGGTTTTCAACTAACGAAGACGAAGACGAAGACGAATCAGATGACGAAAAAGATGTTGGAAAAGGTGTTATATTTGGTTGGCGGCGAAGCAGTGGTGGTTGAACAATCGGAGGATCAATGTCTAAATCAATTAATAGTTGATTAAGAACATCTAATTCAGCATTAGCAATAGGTATTAAATTATTAAGTTTATTATATTCAAGAAGTAATGTTGCTACAGTTTCATTATTAACAGGATGAGCTAAAATATTAAATTTAACTGTCAATATATTTACTAGTGCATTATAAACTTGCATAGCCGGAATATCAAGAGGAGCTGTACTATGATGATAAAAAGCCATCCAATGATCAAAAATAAATTCTATTTCACTCCTTATTTTTTCATTAACAGGTATTATAGTTTCTATTATATGTGGAACATCATTCCACTCATGAAAACCAGCAACACCTGATATATCTTCTTTTAGTTTATTCAATCTAAGTATTAGAAAATCAAATAAAGGTCCTGCCGTATAATGAAATGGAGACATATTATACTATATATATACTATATAATATATATTATATAGTATATAAAATAGAAAATAGAAAATATAAAATATAAACTAGAAAAATTATAGTTCACTTATATTTTTTACTTGTTTTACTTTTGCTTCCATATTTACAATATTGTTTTTGAGAGAACCCTTTTGGACGCATACAATTTATAGACCTTTTATATTTTAAAGTCCATGCGCCTCCGCGTTTAACTTTTGTTCCTTTTTTATGTCTTCTTTTTTTGCCACGTGCTCGGTTTAACTCATTGCTTTGTCTATTCAATAGCATAAGTCTTGCTTCTAGTTCATCTATTTCTCGTCTTAAAGTAGTTTGTCGACTAGTTAAATCACTTAATGATTCTTCTGCTGCAAGCAGAGTGCTAATTACTCTGTTGCTTTCATTAACTAATGGTATAACGCGTTCTTGGCTATTAGCATGAATGGCACTACCAATAGCAATATAGTCACTATAAAGTTGACCTATAACGTCGGTATCATTGGGATTAGCAGCTCTATAAGTATCATAGGCACTTCGTGCGCTACGATGTGTGTCTCCAATATTACCTTGTACTTGTTCTCGTGTAGCTAGTGTTCTTCCTTGAGTTACTCTTTGACTCGCAGTCTCTGCGCGTCGCCTAATAGTAGCAGTCTCAGCTTCTAGAGCCATTTTACTAGCATTAACAGTTATTAGTTCAGACTTTAATTTTTCTAATTGTGTTGTTACTTCATTTCTTTCTCTAAGTAACTCTCGGCTTCTTCTTGCTAAAGCTTGAGTATTTCTTGCTAAAGCTCGCCTTCTTCTTAGCGAAGCTATTTGTTGCAGCGCTGCGTCTTCTCTTTCATTTTCATTTATAATATGTGGCATCTAGTATATATATAATAGTATATATATAATAGTATATATATTAGTTTTTTCTAACTTTACATTTTTTTTATTTTTTATTTTTTCCTATTTTTCGTCTAGAACGACGTTGTTTTTTACCATGCGCTTGATTTAGCTCTCTGTCTTGACTACGCAACTCATCTAGATTATTTTGTAATTCGTCTCTTTCATTCATTAATTTTTCTCTACGAGCATATAAAGTAGCATAGTTATTTTTTGTTTCACTTAATGCTCGCAGTGCGGACTCTCCTTCTTCAATTGTTGGTCTAATAACTTGTTGAATAGCAGCAATACTAGTTCTATGAATATTACTTGACTCATCATAACGACTTCTTATACCTTCCCTATCATTTGGATTGGTCACTCTATATTGTTCATAATGGCGACGCGACCTAGCATATGCGTTTCCAAGATTTCCTTCCATTCCTTCTTGAGTAAGTCGATTTATTTCTATAGTTAAAAACTGTATTCTTTCTCTAATAGTAGTACGCCTATTATTTACTAATGTTAATTCTTGAGTAAGACTACTAATTTTGTTATTTAATTTAGCTAATTTAGTTCCTAATTTTTCTATTTTTTTAAATAGTGTGCGCCTTCTATTAGCTAGAGCAGTTTGTTGTAGTTCAGTTGCTCTTCTTAGTGTTGTTATTGGTCTTTGTTGTCTTCTCTGTGGTGATTCTTCACTACTATCAGACATAACTTATTATAATATATTATAATATATTATAGCAAGTTAATAAGTTAATAAGTTAATAAATCCATTAGTGTTTTCACATTAATTTATTGGTATTACTGGTCTTACTGGTATTACTGGTCTTATTCGTGGTTTAGGTATAGCTAATGCTCTTTTTATACTCTTTCCTAGTTGCTCCTCCCAAGTCAATTGTTTGAATTCAGCTTCTAAATCTCTAATAGAATATTGTAAAGCTGGTTTATCTTCTTTTTTAGCAGCACGTAGTAGTGATTTTGAATTTTCTAACTCTTCTTTTTTTGCGTGTAATATTGCTGTGCGTATGGAGTCGCGAGGAATGTCTTTAAGTATTTTTGATACAACGTCCCTTTCAACTAAGTTTCTATTTGTTGCTTTTATACTAGTCCTACTCAAAAGTTGTGCAAGTATAACAGCTACATCATTAACTTTCTGGTCAAGTCTAGAAGTAGTTTTACTTCCTACTCCACCTTTTTGTGATTTATGTTTTTGTTTACTATGTTTACCTTGTTTACTATTTTTACTATGTTTTCTATGTTTTTTTGTTTTTACCATATATATATATAATATATTATATATTATATATTATAATATGTTAATAAATCATTTTCTAGTGTTTTTACCTTTTTTTGCCTCTTTTATATGTAGCACGATGCTGTTTTTTACCGCGTGCAATATTTTCATTTATACTTAATGATAAATATTCGCTATTCATTTCATCAAGTTCGTTTTGTAAATCATGTTTTTGTCGCGTTAATGTTACTATGTCCTCATTTAAAGTTCTATAATTTTTTTGTGCTCTAGTTAAGGTTCGTAACAATGACTGTGCTTCTAGTCTTAGTGGTTTAATAATTTCTTGAATAGCAGCATTAGTAGTACTATGAAGACGAGTTGCCTCAGTATAACGAGTTCTTATACCTTCAACATCAGTGGGATTAGTTCTAATATAATCATTATAGTGGCGTAACGACCTAGTATATGTATTTCCAAAATTACCGTTATTTTCTTCTTGAGTGCGTCGCGCTATTTCTTGAATTAAATAGCGCACTCGTTCTCTAGCACTAGCAGCCGTGTTATTTGCTAATGTTGCTCGCTCATTAAATCTACTTATGTCATTGTCTAATTTAGCTATTATAGTTCTAAATTTTGTTATTTCTCTAAATAGTCTGCGTCTTCTGTAGGCTAAACTTGGTTGGTGTGGTCGTGATGATACTCTTCTTTCACTCATATTATAAAATATAATATATAATAATATAATATACTATAGATTTGATTTTTATAGTTTTTATGGTCTTCTTTTTCTAGTGTTTTTGCCTTTTTTGCCCTTTTTTGCCCTTTTTTTTAGATTTGCGTTGTCTTTTACCGCGCGCTTGATTTAACAGTCTGTCACGAATAAGCGCTATTTTAAGTTTGCGCTCAAGGTCAATTATGACCCCTTTTATGTATTGTTGTCCTTGATATAAACTATGATGGTGTTCACTTGCTAATCTGTATGTTTCTCGCGCTAGTGCTTTTTGTTCTATAATAGGAGCAAGACCTGTATCCATTAGCTCATCAAAAAGAGCACTAACTTGATCAAATCTTGCTTTACGATTATCATAATAATTTGCGTCTTCCGTGTTTTCATCTTCATTATTTACGTGCTCATACCACCATCTCTTAAGTTCCTTATATTCCATTCCTAAGTCGGACTGATTAAAATTCGTAAGAAGTGTGTATCTTAAATTATCACGTTCTGTTCTCAACCTTTCATAGCGGTCGTGTTCATCATCTCTGCGTATTCTTGCTTGGTCGACTTCAATTGTTTTCGCATCTAGTGCTCCGCGTTGTTGTCTTAAATCGGCTTCTAATTCTCTAATAGTATTTCCTAAAATGGTTCTTCGCGTTTCTAAAGCCTGTGTTCGTCGTGCTAATGCACTTGGTGTATTTTGTCTTTGAGTTGCGGATCTTAAACGCATTCTAGGAGTTCTAATAGTATTTTGATTAATACTAGTCATATTATATTAACATAATATAATATAATTTTATAATTCTCTCTTATAACTATAAATCTTCCAAATCTTCAAGTTGAGTTTTTAAATTAGAAACAATTTGTGTTAGTCTATCGTCTTCCTCATATTCTGCAATACTGTGTGCATTTGCTTCATCATACATCCGGGTTGCTACATATATTTTATCTTCAAGAGCACGAAGTTTAGTTAATTGTCTACCAATACGAGTATAAGGAAATGCTTTAAGTCTTAGTTTTATTATAGAAGCGCGTGAGTGGTCCAACATGCTGTCACTGCTTTTAAGCTGATAATATTTGATTTTTAAATCATCATATTTATCTAAATTAGAATAACCAATAGCTTCCTCGAGTTCAGTGTGTTTATCTTCTAGAACACCAAGTTTGTTGTAGAGCTCTTCCTTACGAGCATGAATTGGTTGAGACTCTGCTATATAAGCATCTAGTGCTGCTTGTGCTATTATTAGTTCATTAGTTAAAGCTTGTTTTTTTCTTCCAATTGTTATATGAGTTGTTGGAACTGCATTGACTATCTTATTAGCAATAGCTTGTGAATTAGCAATAGCTCGTGAAGTAGCAATAGCTTGTGAATTAACAATAGCTTGTGAATTAGCACTTTGCTTAAACTTTTGACTAAGTAAACGTGTTACTTCCTTTTTATAAGGAGCATTTTGTAACGCTTCTGTTACAGATGCTCTAGGAACGTCTTGAAGTATATGGGATACAAGTCTTGGTTCATAAAATTGTTTGTTATAAGTACGTTCGCTTACATCATTTAATTTTTCTCTAAGTAAATAAGGCAATTTATCTTCTGGACCTTTCCCAAGTCTTTTTGGCCCAAGTCTTTTTGGCCCAAGTCTTTTTGGCCCAAGTCTTTTTGATTTATGTTTTATTTTAACCTGTTTTTGTTTCCCACGTTTTCTTGTTTTACCCATATATATTAAAAAATATAATAATATATTAAAAATTATAATATAATATATGCTTACATTATGCGAAATAATAGTTTATATAAATGATACATTATAACAAATGTTCCAATAAATCCTAATCCAACATAACTATCTTTAGTTAGCTTATTATGCAATCCAAAATATGCTAGTGCGATAAACCCAGGAATAAATAGTATATAATGAGCTATATACAGTAAATTTCTAAAATTAGTTAGATATAAATTGGGAATTGGAACAAATAACACTATGCCTAAACTTAACACTATTAATAAATAATAAATCCAAAATGGTGTTTTACTTTGATAATAACTAATATATACTAATGACGCACCAATAATTAATATATGCATTATATTAACATATTTCATTGGTAAATGTAATAAGCTAAATAGGGTCATTTTATATAGTATAATATATATTATAATTTATAGTATAAATTATAATATAATTATATTATAATTTATACTATAATATAATAATCTATTATTTTTTTAGAGCTCCAATATAATATTTTGGTAAAATAGTTTTTTTTACATAACTAGGATGGCCACGTGAATTAAAAAGTTGCGTTGCGTCTTTGCCGACGGCTTGCATAATAATCTCTCCTCCAGGATGTTTTGGAATCCAAGAACTAATATTATAAACTTTATTTTCAATTAGCGTCCACGCATCCCCCTTTTTATTGTGCTTTTTGATTTCAGCAAGTGTAAATGCTTTTTTTTTATTAATTCCACCAATTTTATTAGCGTCTATTTTATTAGTGTCTAACTTATTTGTTCCCAGTTTGCGTGTATGTTTTAAAGTCTTAGTCTTAGTCTTAGTCTTAGTGTGTTCTAAAATAGGAATGAGTTTAGCAATACAATTTTCAGAAGTCATTAATGCGCCTTCGCACCACGCCTGATATTTAGAATAATTCTCTCCAATAATATAAACATTTGGCAAAGGATTTATTAATTTATAACTTAAATAATCTGAATCAACATTTTTCTTCCAATTGGCAACACCAGCGTCCCAAAAATACAGTTTTATGTATTTACTGGATGGAACACTTATGTTATACACGCTAAACACTAGATTTAATGTGTTATTTAGCGTTTGCTTAACATAATCAAGCCCTTTTTTAGCCAATAAATTATTCCAAAATCTAGCATTAGCACAATCGCTATAGCTCGACATAATTAATCCATTATTAGAATTAATAGGAATTACAAATTGGACTTTACTATTTGTAATTGTTTTTTTAATATTTTTAAACCACGATTCTCCATTTTCCGTTTTATAAACTTCAAAAATACGCACCAAATTAATTGGATTTATTGAGTCTAAATCTCTCAACAGCGGTTTAAAAATTGTTAAACTTTCTAAACTCTGTTTAGGTATAGCACATATTAAATGGTCACAATAGTATGTTGTTTTAGTTGAATTTTTATAATTGGAAACACTTATATTAAATAAATTAGCATTAGCATTATAAACTACATTTTCAACATGTGAGAGATTAATAATCGTTATATTGTTACGCTTATAACCCTGTGTTTGTTTTATAGCCAGCAATAAATGGTCTATAATTTGTCCTAATCCCCCATTTAATATAAAAAAAGTAGATTCTTTATTATAATCATATTTAAAATAGCCAATTGCATCATAAGCATTTAATTCATTTAAATCTGAAGAATATTCAAAAACAGAAGCCACTTTTTGAGAGAATGAAGCAGACATATATTTTGTAAGTAATTCATATAAATAAAACTTTTGCAATGCTGACTTGCCTAATTTGGAAACCAGCGGACTAAGAAAAAATTTGTATAATTTAGCCATAATAGAGTCTTTGTATTGCGTTTTTTCGTGCGCTTTGTTATTTTCTGTTACTTCTATATATGTTTTAGTATTTGGTATATTTACAATTTTAGATTTTAGACCAAGTTCACTAATCAAAGTATTTATAAGTTTATGATGATGGCCCAAGCGGCCTGCTCCTAAATCCATTACATATTCTTCGCTATCTATAGTTTCTTTATAAGAATATATTCGCCCACCATAACGCTCTCCAGATTCTAATAATAATATTTTTAGATTAGTAAACTGTTTAGACAATTTATATAAAGTATAAAGACCTGCTATGCCTCCACCAATTATTACTAAATCATAATTTTTGGTATCATAATTTTTGGTATCATACTTTTTTTTATTTTTTTGCGTATTAGTCATTTAATATTATTATATTATTATTAACTTATAGCAACATAATAATATAATATTCATTTTTTAATTAGCTAAGCCGCCTAATAGTATCCATATAACGGTCTATATTCGCTTGTGTGTATCTTACTTCAGCATCGGCAGTTTCTTCAGCTTGAAGTAATCTAACATAAGTTGGTGAGTTTACACCTCTTAGTCTTCGACTCCTATTCCTATTAGAGCGTTCGTATTCACTTGTCCTTGCCACTGCATTCCTATATGCTTGTGTTGCTAATCTACGCTCTTCTTGTGCGCGATTTCTAGCAAGCAGCGCCTCTTCGTATGTCATAGTTGGATTAGCTAAATGTGCGTAATCATTATTAGGGATTACACTTCTACATAACGGACAACCAGTAATACCTGCCTGTAGAGTGCGCATTATACATTCAGTATGAAATCTATGACCGCATGGTAAAGATGTAATAGGGTCAGTTGATTGCACTTCAGCAAGACATATTGCGCATTCTTTATCTATTTCTAAATTTCTATTAGCTATTTCTAAATTTCTCTTATCTATCTTTTCTCTTATAAGAGCGCTTGTTTTTTTTCTTGTTTGTTTACCTCTAACGCGTTTTTGAATTCGCGTAGCGGCACTTCTTACTATTGAGGATGAACGGCGTCTTGTAGGAGGCATATTTATATATATATAATATAATATAATATAATATATTATATTATAAAATAATATAAGACTATAAAAGTATTATATTATATTATAATATAAAATAATATAAGACTATAAAAATATTGAAATATTACATATATTGTGCAAACTCTATATCTCCAATATGATTGCAAATTCTTCGAGCATTACGCGAATTGTCACGTGCGCGTGTTAATAATTCAGAAGTTATAAAAAACATATTACTAACATCTTGTTCCAGTGTTTCATCATTTATATTTAAACTTCTATAATTATTGTAATTATAAGAAGCTTCATTATAGAGTCTACGTACATAATATTCTGTTTGGTTTGCACTATATTGATTACTTAACGCATCATTAAAAATTATATCTGGAATCTCTGGAGGGTCGGGTACTTGTGGTCTTAGTACTTCAATTTCGCGTTCCCATAATTCTATTTCGCGCATACGTTCTAATATATATTGTCTTCGTAATATTGGGTCTAATATTAGTGGTTGTAGTTCTTGTATTTCTTGTTCTTGTTCTAGTTCTTCTATAGAAGGATAATTTATATTAGTTATTACCGCCCTACACTTTGGACATGTTCCACGTGTGCTAGTCAAAGAACGCCTTATACAGTGTGCGTGAAATCTATGTCCACAAGGTAATGCAATACGAACATTATTAGTCAAAGGTTCAAAACATATTGGACAATCATTAACTGTTGTACTAGTATTTTTTTCTCTATTTATTACTTTTCTAGTTTGTTTTCCACGAACTCTTGACTGAATTTTACGACTTGCTTTTGACCTTAGCCTTTTTCTACTTCTAAACCGTTTTTGAATTTTTTTAACTGCCGAACTTCTTAAACGCGATGAACTACGTCTTTGTGAAGGCATACTAAATTTATATTATATTATATATAATATACTATTATAATATAATATAATATAATATAATATAATAGTATATTATATATAATATAATATATAAGATTATGTAAAAATTTATATAAATAGTCTAATATTACATAAGGTCTGGAGTTTCATCATAATCATCATCACCAAGTTCATCTACAATACGCGTAACATTATTCCTAAGTACTTGCGCACGATTATATAAATCAGACGTTATATAATACATATTAATAACATCTTGGTCAACTGGGTTACCATCTATTCTAACATTTCTATAGTTCTGATAATTTTCAGAAGCTTCATAAAATATTGTTCGTAGCTCACGCACAATTTGGCGTGCGTTATGTTGAATAGGTAACGCTTCATTTATAGTTATATTTGGAGTATCTAAAAGATTGTATAGTTGTGCTAATCGTTGTTCTAGCATTCCAATTTCTCGCAACCGTTGTGCTATATATTGTCTTCGTATTATTGGGTCTAATATTGCTTGTGTTTGTGCTTGAGCTTGTGTTTGAGCTTGTGCTTGTGCTTGTGCTTGTGCTTGTGCTTGTATTTGTTGTATAGAAGGATAATTTATATTAGTTACAGCTGCGCGACACTTTGGACATCTTCCACTTGTACTAGTCAATGATTGTCTTATACAGTCTGTGTGAAATCTATGTCCACAAGGTAATGCAATACGAACATCATTAGTCAATGGTTCAAAACATATTGGACAATCATTAATTGATGTACTAGTATTTTTTTCTCTATTTATTACTTTTCTAGTTTGTTTTCCTCTAACTCTTGATTGAATTTTACGACTTGCTTTTAGTTTATTTACTTGTTTTCTAGTGTGTTTTCCCCTAAATTGTTTTTGAATTTTTTTAGCCGCCGAGCTTCTTAAACGCGATGAACTACGTGTTTGAGAAGGCATATATATATTATATAATATTATATAAAATTAGTATATAATATAATAATTTAATATTTTTGTAGTATTAAAGAATTACTATAAAACATAACATTAGTAAGATTAACTAATAAGCGCTAATGAACCAATAGCGTTTGAAATTCGTGTAGCATTGCGCGCATCGTACGTTGCAACTTCTAATAAATTAGAAATTCTATTAAAAATAGCTAAAATATGGTCATCTAATATTTCATCATTTCTGGTTGGTCGTCCACCATAATGTCCATAGTTATCGCGAATATAACTTACTTCATCGTGAAGACTTATTAAAGTAGTCTCAGTATCGGTTGCATTTACTTCATTAACTATTGCAAGTTCATAAGCTATATTTGGAATTTCTGGTGCATCAGGTAGTAGTAGTCTTTGTTGTGCTATACTTTGTTCTATAATGTCTAGTTCGCGTGCACGTTCTGTAAAGTGTCCTATTAGTTGAATTGGTTCTAAATCTAATACATAATCTAATTCATGTATTAGCGGTTGTAATTGAAATAGTGGTATTATTTGTCGTTCTTGTTCTTGTTCAGAAGGATAATTTATATTAGTTACAACTGTCCTACACTTTGGACATGTTCCACCAGTGCTAGTCAAAGAACGCCTTATACAGTGTGCGTGAAATCTATGTCCACAAGGTAACGCAATACGAACATGTTCAGTCAAAGGTTCAAAACATATTGGACAATCATTAACTGTTGTACTAGTATTTTTTTCTCTATTTATTACTTTTCTAGTTTGTCTTCCCCTAACTCTTGATTGAATTTTACGACTTGCTTTTGACCTTAGCCTTTTTCTACTTCTAAACCGTTTTTGAATTTTTTTAACTGCCGAACTTCTTAGTCGCGATGACCGACGGGTTTGAGAAGGCATAAATATATTATATAATATATATTATAATATATTATAATATATATTATATAATTTTATGCTATAGTATATAATTTTATGCTATATTATATAATTTTATGCTATATTATTTTATAAAGAACTAATACTTTATTCACCTTCTTCCATGTATTAACGCATTAGCACGATTACTAGCACCCATAGTTGCTCTGCTTTGTCTAGGTGCTTATTGTAATCGTGGATATGTTTGAAACCATGCTTGGGTCCGTGCATCTGTGAGCACTGCTCGTTCACTGTATGGCAAGTTATTAATTAGTATATCTATTTCATTTAACAAGCTAATTGCCTCAATCATAGTAGCAGAATTACGCAATCCTGCTATTAATGCGTTAACACGATTAACAGTAGTATTAATATTAGAACTAATAGGCATTGAAATAAGCCTCTGTAGGTGATACGGTCTTTCTGGTTCTATAGATGTTCTACATATTGGACAACTTGGATTAGTATCACTCCATTGTTCAATACACTTTCTATGAAATTTATGACCGCAACGAAGCGTTTTTGTAAGTCTTGGGTACAACATATTACCATAACATATAGGACATGCTTCAAGATTTGGATTTTCTAACGCTTTTCTAAATTTTTTTTGAATTCTTCTTGTAGCAAGTCTTTTAGAGTTTATTTTTGATAAATCTGCTATTGCTTGTTCTCTTCTTTTTCTTTTTTTGAACGTTTTTTGAATATGTGTAATGACTTTTGTTCTTGGACTTAAAGAAATGCGTCTTGGACTTAAAGAAATGTGTCTGGGACTTAAAGATGGTGCTGTTGGATCTAAAGCTGCTAATTCTTCCTGGGGTGCAAGTGTTATTATATTTCTTCCAATATTTCTTAATTTTGCTGTTTTATTTTTTATAAAGTCCATATATATTTTATAATATTTTTTATAAATATTATAAAATATATTATAAAATATATAGCATGAATTCAACCAAGTCAAATTTAGCAGCTAAAAATAAAAAACCTATTTTTAAAAATAATAATTTGACGCAATTATTTAAGTTAATATATGAAAAAAAGAGTTTTTTTGCATTAATTTTAATAACTTTAGTAATTCAGCTTTACATTACTTATTATGTAAGTGAAAATTTTGATATAGAAAAAGACGAAGATACTAAAACATTCAACCCTAAACTTATTGCCGCATATATAACTGCCTTTATATTAATTCTAATTCTAGCGCTTATTACTATGCCACCAGAGTTAAAATTTATTTTATTTTCTCTCTTTTCTTGCGCGTTTGGAATAATTTTAGGATACAGAAAGTCACTTTATGATCCTAATACAATAAAAACAGCATATATAGGAACAATTAGCATTTTTGTTTCAATGTTTACATTTGGAGTAGCACTAATAGCAAGCAATATTAGATTAGGTTATATGTTTGGTCTAACTATGTTTTTTGCCCTGTTATTTTTACTGATTATAAGCATAGTTCAGTTTTTTATTATTCAATCTTCTTTTCTTTATAAAATATTAGTAATATGTTCTTTAATGTTATTTTCTGTTTACATTGTATATGATACAAATATTATATTACAACGCGATTATGGTGGGGATTTTATATCAGCATCATTAGCTTATTATTTAGATATAATAAATATTTTTTCCAATCTATTAAGTGTAAGTGGATTTGATGATTAATATATAAAATCAACATCTATTTACTATTCACGTATGCCGCCACCGCCACTTTCTCAATTACCAATGCGGCAGCAGCGTTTAAGTTATACCAATGTATCAAACTCCTATCCACCGATGGTATACTATTTATCTCAACTATAGCTTTCGCTGCCGCTGTCCTTGCCTCATCAATCACGCCCTCGACAAAAGCATCATACATATCTTTGCTTGTGTTCTCAATAACCCTTGTTATTTCAGCCACTGCCGTATTAGCATCCGCATCCGCTGCTGCTTTGATTGCTTCTGCCTCCATTGCCGCCGCTACCGCTATATCCTCGGCCATTGTCGCCTCCCTCTCCGCTTCAACCGCTCTTTCCTCCCCTCTCCTCCTCGCACTATTTATTCTTTGACTTGGTATGCTGTCCTTGTTCAATGAATACATATTTGGTGGCGGTGTAAACAGTCGCAATGGTATTTTCCTTCTCTCAGCATCCGCCTCCGCCTGTGCTGCTTTTTTCGCCTCTACTGTTGCCATACGCATCAGTTCAACGTGTGTCATTATGGTGTTCGCAATATCCCTTATCTCTGTCCATGCTTTCTTAATTTCAGGTTTCGTTGTCTTAGACTTTGTTTCATTTATATTAGTCATCACACTAGTTGCTGCATCTATTGCGGCGGTCTTCTCCATAGACAAATATTCAAGTGCCGCCTCCTTACGCGTAGGTATAGGTATAGGTCTCTTTCTCGATAACGACGGTCTCTCTTCGTTGAACATCCCTCCTCTTAAATTATTTCGTTTACGACTAAATAAATTTCTTCTTGCTCTTCTTGTTTTTGCTCTTCTTTCTCTTCTTGCTCTTCTTCTTGTTCTATGTAGCAAAGGCATTATATATATATATATAAATTAATTAAAACAACATTAATTTATTTGATTTTTTTCTAAATATTATAAATTATAATAATGTAAATAGCATAAATTTATTATAATTTATTATAATTTATATAAAATTATGGTGTAGGAATAAAGTTCCAACCCAAATCTAAACAAATCTTTTTCCATATTTGGTCTTGTTCTACACGCTTTTCCCTGTCTTTTAACATAGGAAAATATGGCAAAAAATGCGTTTCATTTAATAATTCGCATAACTTATAAAGTGTATAATAATAATTCAAAAAATTAACGCGCTCTTTAGGACAATATTTAGAATATGGTTTTTGTAATTCAATAAATAGATTACATAATGTTTCTTCCAATTCGGAACTCATTATTGGTGGTTTTATACCTAATTTATCTTTAATAAATGGTATATGTTCATAATATTTATTATAACCTAAATTCTTCAAAATTTCCTTTGTTTTATTATTTGTTAGCTCATTAATGCTAATGCGTTCTTTTTTGATTTTATATTTAATATTTTCAAACACTTCATCAGGAATATTTGTGCTTTCTTTTGCCTGAAATTGTGCCAATATTTCCTTTAAATGATTAATTCGTTTATAAGCATAAAAAGAAACTTCTTTAGGTGGTTCTTTATATGATGGTTTATCGATTTCAATTAAATTTTTAATAATATTAGAGCAATTATTACAAACCGATATGCCGTCAGACTCCACATAAACCATTTCACCTCTATTACACACACTACAAATATCAGAAGGATATATAAAATTGTCATAATTTAAATATAAATAATCAATATTGTTAAAATATTTATCAATTGAATTTTTTGTGCTATTGTTAGCATTAGCATTAGAACTAGCACTAGCATTAGAATTAGAATTAGAATTAGTTCCATTATATTCGTCATTATGTGATGTAGAAAAAAATTTGTGTATTATATCATTTTTGTTTGGATTAGTTGTTATTAAATCGCTATTAGAATTAGAAATATTTTTTTTATTTTCAAAGTAATCAAATATATATTTTGAGTTATTTAAATAATATTCATTCTTTTTTCTCTCAAGAGAATGGATTAAATTTTTATATTTTTTTATATTTTCAATTAGTGTTTGATTTTTAAGACTATTATTAGAATTTTGTAATAATGATTCCAGCTTTTCTATAATTTTTAAATATTTAGGAATAATTACTTCCTCGTTTTGTTTAAATGAATTACTTATTTCATTATGCTTACTATCCAATGTTGTTTTAATAATATTTGCTTTTTTCATAGCTACTTATAATATTAGTATATTATAATGTTTATTATTATATTACAATATATTGAATTATAATATTTATACAATTATTAATTTTTAATAATTAATTAATAATTAATTAATAATTAAATAATTAATAATTAATTAATAATTAAATTAATTGTAAAAATTTTTTTTCTTTAGGAATATTATAAAAAAATGGCTGGTGGTTTAATGCAATTAGTCGCCTATGGCGCTCAAGATGTATATTTAACAGGTAATCCCCAAATTACTTTCTGGAAGGTCACATACAGACGTCACACTAATTTCGCGATGGAGTCCATTGAACAAACATTTAACGGACAAGCGGATTTTGGTCGCCGTGTTACTTGCACCATTTCAAGAAACGGCGATTTAGCTTATCGCACATATTTACAGTTAACTCTTCCTGAAATCGGACAAGGCTTAGCTTCAACAAGTGAAGCTAACGTATATGCTAGATGGTTAGATTTCCCAGGTGAGCAGCTAATTTCACAAGTTGAAGTTGAAATTGGTGGTCAGCGTATTGACCGTCAATATGGTGACTGGATGCACATTTGGAATCAGCTCACATTATCCAAGGAGCAAGAGCGTGGTTATTACAAGATGATTGGTAATACTACTCAATTAACATATGTGTGCGACCCTACATTCGCGGAAGTAGATGGTCCTTGCTCGGCTAATGGTGTGCGCCAAGTTTGCGCTCCACGCAAAGCGCTACCAGAAACCACTTTATACATTCCACTACAGTTCTGGTATTGCCGCAATCCCGGTCTAGCTCTACCTTTAATTGCGCTACAATATCACGAAGTTAAAATCAACTTAGACATTCGCAATATTGAAGAGTGCTTGTGGGCGGTAAATAGTTTAGACGGACAAGGCATAAAAATTAACAATGCTTACAAGCAGTCATTAGCTGCCGCGTCGCTATTTGTTGATTACATTTTCTTAGATACTGATGAACGCAGACGTATGGCGCAAAATCCACACGAATATTTAATTGAACAGTTACAGTTCACAGGTGATGAGTCGGTTGGTTCATCATCCAATAAAATTAAATTAAATTTGAATCACCCATGCAAAGAATTAATCTGGGTCGTTCAGCCAGATGCCAACGTTGACTATTGTGCGTCATTAGTCCCTGGTTCGGCGCTAAATACATTATTAGGAGCTCAGCCATTCAATTACACTGATGCGTTAGATGCTTTACCAAATGCGGTTCATGCGTTTGGTTCAAAGACAAACATTGCAAGTGGTCAATTTATTAATTCTTCAGGTGCTTTTGAAGACATGTGGGCAAATCAGATACAACCAGCAGGGTCTATTAGTGGTATACCAGTAACTGTTTCAAATGCCGTAGGTGGCGGAGTAACTGTTATTGGAGGTGGAGGAACTGGTGGTTTAATTGCCGGTGGTCTAGGAGGTTCATCTATTCGTGGACCGGAGGGTACAGCTAACGCAGATGACTCGGGTGTATCTGATGCGGGCACCTTTGTTCTAGCTGAAACTGCGTTAGACATGCATTGCTGGGGTGAAAATCCAGTTGTAGTTGCCAAATTACAACTTAACGGTCAGGACCGCTTTTCGGAGCGTGAAGGCACATATTTTGACCTCGTTCAGCCATTCCAGCACCACACCCGTGCGCCAGACACCGGCATTAATGTGTATTCGTTCGCCCTAAGACCCGAAGAGCACCAGCCATCTGGCACCTGCAATTTCTCGCGCATTGATAATGCTACTCTCCAATTAGTATTGTCGAACGCTACAGTTCAGGGTGTAAATACCGCCAAAGTTCGCGTATATGCGGTTAACTACAACGTTCTTCGTATTATGTCGGGTATGGGTGGCTTAGCATATTCCAATTAAATTAAAATCAAATAAATCAAATAAGTCAAATTTTATAATAATAATATTATTTTAATAATAATATTATTTTACTATATTAGTATTAGTTCTAATGCAAATAATTAGTGTTAAAAATAGTTTTTATTTTACATATGTGTTTTTAATTACTACAGGAGTAATCACATTTATTGAGGCATTAAGGAACCCTATTCCACAAATTCGCCATATTATGAATTTAGAAACTTGTATATCAATTATTGCTGGTTATTTTTATGGAGTATTTATAGAACTATTAGATAAATCAGAAGAAAAAAGTGTATTAACACAAGAAACACAGATAACACAAAAAACACAGCTAACACAAAAAACGCAAATAACAAATGAAATAAAAAAAACAGCAGAAAAAGACACTGGTTCATTAACTATTCCAGACTCTGAACATAAACTACCAATAGAGAAAATAAATGATATGCGCTATTCTGATTGGGTAATTAGCACACCATTAATGTTATTAGTATTATCTCTCGTTTTGGGTTATGAAAATAAAGTAGACGTCCATTTTTTTTCTTTTGCATTAGTCCTGTTTTTCAACTTTTTAATGTTAGGTTTTGGATATATTGGAGAAATCAACTTATTAAATAGAACACTAGCAAATTTTATTGGTTTTATATTCTTCTTTCTAACCTATGGAACTATTTGGAAACTATTTCTAACTGGTTCTAAAGTAACAAAGCAATCCAAAATAATATTTTGGCTATATTTAGGACTATGGTCTTTATATGGCGTCTTTTATCAGACAAGTGAAACAACAAAAATGATTGGTTATAATATGCTTGATTTATTAGCAAAGGCATTTATTGGTCTATTCTTTTGGTTATATTTAACAAAAATAGTTAAATTTTAATAAAATGGGTATTTAGCTTCTATTAACCATTGGCAACAGTTAGTATCTAAAATTCTTGTATTATTAAAATGTTTTTTTAATAATTCAACAATATTTACACTATAAGGACTAGGTGTATCATACTTATATATTTGATCAGCAATACCTATATACACTAAACCATCTGGATTTAGAAGTTCTTTGATTTTATTCATCACATTAGTATATTGTAAATAAGGCATATTCCATAAAAAGCATGTAATTACATCAAATTTATTAGAATTGTCCATTGTTAATAAATCTTGCTTTAAAAGTGTAATTTTTTTATTAACCCACATCTCATCAAAGCGTGAAGAATCTATATCAATACCTACTACACTTGATGCACCAACTCTTACTAAATTTTCACAATTTGCTCCATTTCTTGTTCCAATATCTAAGCAGTTTTTATTAATAAAATTGCAGCAATTTTTCAATAATTGAGTATAAACCTCACGAGCATAATAATCATTAATCATTTGTTTTTTATAATTTTATTATATTTATTATAAAATAAGTAAAAAAATTTATATTATCAATTTTTTAGCAATTTGATTTATGCTTTATGTTTTAAAACAAACTATTATAATAAATTTCACTAATTACTTCTATTAAGTCATTTGCTAGTTTGTTTTCATCAATATCAAATAAGCAATGTATTTTATCAAGGATTAGCGATGCTTTATCGTGTGGCCATAGTTCCCTATCTCCTGGTTCGCGCAATAATGTATTATATACATAAGTTATTACAGGAATGTCTTCACAAAACATGCTAACTTGTTTTATATATTCAATATAATGTTGAACAAATGGCAAATCTATAGCAAATGTTACATCACTAAATATGTGAGGTTCTAATGCCATCCTGTATTTCAAATATTCAATTATTAAAATTTCATTAGCATAAGCATCACAAATAGTTCGCGCACATATGTTTTTAAATTTATTTTCTATGTATGCTCCTGTTAATAGTTCAATATTAAGATGCGGTTCATAATTAGTTTTTTCAATTAGCATTTGCTGCTTTAGCATTTTATAGTGTATATTATATTATTGATTATTTAATATAATCAATAATTCAATTTTATTTAATGTAAATCATGTTTTTGAAAAAACATTATTAACAATAGCATATAAAACATATATAAAACATATATAAAACATATATAAAACATATAAACACATATAAAAAAAAATTGATTTAAAAATAATTATATAAATTATATTAAAACACTACTATTATGGCATCGTTCATTCAAGAAGTTGTCGCTATTATTGACCGGTCGGGTTCTATGTGTGGCAAAGAAGCAGATACTATTGGTGGTATTAATTCAACATTAGACATTATTAGACAAGATTTAAAGCCAGGCGAGCGTGTAAATGTATCAATTAAGTTATTTGACCACGAAGAGCGTATGCTAATTAGGTCATTAAATATTGAAGATGTGCGGCCTCTTGAACTAAGACAATTTGTTCCTCGTGGTCAAACCGCATTATACGACGCAATTGGTTCAAGTCTTACTTATTTTATGGAAAAGAAACTACATGAACCAAACAGTTATACTAAGTGTTTGATTTATGTTGCTACTGATGGTTGCGAAAATTGTAGTAAGAAATTTAACGCGCAAACGTTAAAAAAGCTAATTACAAGCGCACAAGAATCATATAACATTGAACTAATGTATTTAGGAGCAAATCAAGACGCAATTTTAGAAGCATCTAAAATCGGCATTGAAGAAGGTCATGCTATTAACTATAGTGAAACAAAGGAAGAATGTGAAGCAGTATATAGGTCTCTTGGTAATGTTGTAAATAGGCAAAGGAGTTGTGCACCAACAGCGTTTACACAAGTAGAACGTAGCCAATCATACCAACCAACTACACCACCACCAACTGTGCGTTCTAATGAACCGCCACGGCTAAGGCGTCAAACAAGCGTAAGACCAGCATTCTTTTAAATATAAAAAACTATATACTAAAAACAAAAAATATAAAAACAAAAATTCAAAAAAATCATATTTTTTTTATAAAATAGTATGTGTTATTTTATAAAAACTATACATTGGGTGGGGTTCGAACCCACGAGGCCGAAGCCATGCGAACTTGAGTCGCACCCCTTAGACCACTCGGGCACCAATGCTTAAAAATTAATAGACAAATGTCTATTACTATTATTAGTGCTAATGTCTTTATATTGTTTCGCTATATTATATAATTTGTGTTTGTATATAGTTATTAATATTGTAGGCAAGCGGAGCATATAATATAGAACTTATATTTGCTAAATATAACTTAATTTGTTTTTCTTTTTCTATTGAAACATAAACATACTTAATATCAAATGTGCCGTATGTTGCCCAATAACACCATGCTAAATTAGTTAAACATGCCATACATGAATGATATAATGTAACGCTAGTAGGTATATAAATGTTTACATATAAAAATGGAAAATTATGTACAATCATATTTCCAATATGAAAAATAGGGAGTGAAAGTCTTCTTTTAATAGCCATTCTCTTAAAAGATGTATTATCTACTAAATAAGCTCCATTAAATGTGAAAAAAATCAAATAATTCCAACAATAGCTTATACTATATAAATAATTATAATCTATATAATTGTTATATGGTTTAAAATAACATAATGCAAATAACGCCAAATTAATATTTGTAAATGGAATAATTTTCTCTCTAATAATAAACTCCATTTTTAAAGTAATTATTAATTATTTACTAAGTAAGAGTAATAAATATTTAAATGCTATTGTTTAATAATTATTTGCTATAATGGTTTTTATTTAAATTTATTTTTATATAATATATAATGATAACAAGACAAGCACCATCGGAAAGTGCTAACAACTTTACATTAGGAACAAAGAAACGCGGTAATGACGGCAATATGTGGGTTATAATACAAACAAAATCTAGTAAAAGATGGTCTAAAGTAAATAAAACAAAAAAAGCAAACAATCAAGGAAACAATCAGACAAAAAAAGCAAAAACAGACGACATTTCACTAGATAAATTAAGACAACTACTACAAAAATATAATGTAACAACAAGAGGTTCAAAAGAAGCGATGGCTCAAGGTTTATTTAGATTGAGCAGTTCAACAATCGAAAGTAATGATTTAGAATTAATTTATAATTTATTAGATGAAGGTCAAAAAAAAAAAGCAACAAAACTCATAGAGATTAGAATTAGTAAACCAATCACTAATTATAAGGGAATGTATGAACCGCCAACCAAACCAATTAGTTCCATGACGCGCACAGAGTTAATAAAGAATTTACAGAAATTTAGAGACAGTTGGGAAAAATTTACTAGACGAAATCAAGATTTATCAGATGAACGTTTAAATGATGAACCAACTCACCAATTACGAAACTTAATTAAATTTTATTATAGTGACGGCGCAAAATTGTTAGCAGAAGATTGGTTACGTAAATAAGTTTAATATTTTATTAATACTATAAAAAAAATTGATTACATCTTAATTTTAGTTTCAACAAACTATCATAAAACTTTATACATTGCAATGCCGCCACTTATACTCTCTCTTGATGGAAATATTGGTTCTGGAAAATCAAGCATTATGCGTTATTTGGAAAAAAACCTTGCTAATTATTGCGCTTCAAAAGACAATAATTGTAAAATCTGCTTTTTACAAGAACCAGTTTCAAGTTGGGAATCAATTGGAGATGCTAACGGAAAAAGTATTATTACGCACTTTTATGAAAATAATGAGCGCTACAGTTTTGCGTTTCAAGTAATGGCATATACTAGTCGTTTGTCTTTGTTAAAGGAAGCACTAAAAGGAGATTATGACATTATTATTAGTGAGCGCTCCGTTTATACAGACAAATTGGTATTTGCAAAAATTCTATATGATGCTAAAAAAATGAGTCTTATTGAATATATAATTTATTTAAATTTGTTTAAAGAGTTTCAAACTATTTTTCAAGATTTAAAAATTGTTTATATTAGAACGTGTCCTGAGATTTGTGACTTGCGTGTGCAACAGCGAGGTCGTCTGGGGGAAACTATACCGCTCCAATATTTAAAAGATTGTCATCATTATCATGATGTATGGTTAAATAATCAAGAAGCAATTGAACAAGGGTTAGTGCTAGTGATTAATGGAAACGAAGAAACAAATACAAGCCAGTTTATAGACAATAATTTTTATGACGAAGTAACAAGAAAAGTGTATGATTTTATTGTATTATAAAGTCAATAATCTTTTGAATGTTATTTTGTATACTTTTTTTTATTATATTTTAATTTATAATAATTTACTATATTATAAATGCCATCTCAATTAAGTTTAGCAAATTTTTCTAGAAAATTTGCGTCATTGTTTAGACAAAAACGCTCTAACAGTAATAGTAGTAAAAAAAATAAAAGTGCTACTAAGATTCAGAGAACTTATAGAGCACATGCTACGCGGCGAAAATTAGAAGCAAAAAAACTCGAAACACAAGCTGAGCATCTTTTTTGTAAAAGTAGAGCTGCTAGAGCAAAGGCTGCAAAAAGACTCGATGACATGGCTCGCGATGTTGATGAAGATAATATTGATACTATGGTCTATCATTTATGGCGCGACCTAAGCAACAAGGAACATGCAAAGTGGATAGCCAAGGCAAAAAAAAAGTTGACACAACAAAACAAAAACGCAACAATTAATCCTGTATCTGAATAGTTAATGGGTTATTATTTAGCATAAAATAAATAAAGAATAAAATATTATGCTATATTATAAATGCCATCACCCCCAAATTCTTCTGGTAGACTATCTACATTTAATGCCTCAAGAACACTAATGGATTCATTTAATGCGTCACCGTTATCATTATATAGTAAAAGTAAAAAAAATAGAGTTGCTACCAAAATTCAATCAGCTTTTAGAGGACGCAGAACGCGACGACAATTTACAGCCAAAAAACAACAACAAGCACTAACACACAAACAAATAGAAGACGAAGCAGAGCGGCTCTTTGGCAAAGCTAATAAATCAAAGGCAAAACAAGCTATTATAGATATGGGGCGTGATGTAGATCAAGAACGTATTGAATATATGATTGGTGAATTGTTTATTGAGTTAAAGCATGAGAACCCAAAGATATATGCATCATGGCTAGCTAAAGCAAAAAAAAAGTTGTCTAAGTAAACAAGTTAGCAAACTATTAATTTTATAATTTAAAAAATTATAAAATGTTATTTAGTATAATTTTATAATTTTATAATTTTATAATTTTATAATATTATACTATATTATAAATGCCATCACCTCCAAATTTTTCTGGAAGACTATCTACATTTAATGCCTCAAGAACACTAATGGATTCATTTAATGCGTCACCACTATCACTAAATAGCAAACGTAAAAAAAATAGAGTTGCTACCAAAATACAAGCATTATTTAGAGGACACAATACAAGACGGAAAGTCAAAGCCTCAAAGAAAAAAAAGCAGTCCCGCATTCGTCGAGCATTATCAAAACTAGATGCCCCGATGTTAGACCTTGGAAGACTATTGTCGTCTAGTGGTCGCACACTACGTAGCAATCGTAAATACTAATTATTAGTAACATTACGTTTTTTATTCCTCATTTTTGTCATATAACTTAACGTACTAAGTAATTCTTGTTTATTATCTGATATTAAAAATTCATTAGACTTTGTAATTAGTCTAATATTTCTATATTTAGAATTACTCCAAATACGCTCTAATGTAAAATTGTAATCTGTACATACAAATGTTTTTCTTTCTTCGCCACTAATCATAAATTTAACATAAGCGTCATGTTCTTCTTGATTAGCTTCAGAAACAGTTGGAATAGTAGAGTTAGTATTGTGCATTTGAGATGTAATATATACTTCAGTCATCATTAGTTATTTTATATTATAGTTTTTATAATATAAAATATTAATCAATTTTTTCAACACGTTTATGCTAATGCGTATGCTAATGCGTATGCTAATATTACTAATTTGTTATAGCTTTAAAAAATTGAAGTGATTTTTCATAGCTAAATCAAATAGCCTGGAAAAAATACAAAGACAAAGACAAAGACAAAGGCTACTATGATGTCTGTTGATATTGTTGATTCTACTTTTACAGAGGCAAAAGTAGTTAAGCAGGTGCGCTATCCGACTGGCTATAACTTGTTTTGCGCTCATACACGCGAGCAAGGCATTTGTCAAAAGCGTTGGAGAGCAATGGACGTTTCTGAACGGGAAATGTGGAATACTAAGGCGGTAGTTATTAAAGATGCTATGATTAATGGTGTTCCAATTCCTTTGTATGTGTTACCGCGTAAGTCCAATAATAATGCGGAAGCACAACTTCTAGCATGTGAAGGCGAAGTTTGGCGAGTTATGTCATGGTGGCGTAAGACAGAAAAGACTAAGCCTGTTATTCTTAACAAGATGCCTAAAGGTATGTGTGCTATTAAAAAGCAGCGACCATGTACACGTGTCTAATACACCTAATGATGTTAACTCCATGTTATACTTTTTTTTCTCTTTTTGCGCTATAAATATTATATTAACTATTATTATGGATATTGCTATTTATAGCGCAAAAAGCGCAAAAAAACACAAATATACGTTTATTATGTTACATCCAATGTATAATACTAGTTCATATTTTGATGACTATATAGACTACTTTAAAAAATGTAATAGTGCTTTAACTAACTCTATTAAATTTGTTTTACCAGAGTCTTTAACTATGGATATAGACTATCCAAACAATAAGCAATATAATGTTAAGTCATGGTATAATTATTATACTTGTTATAACAACGTACATAAATTAGATAAAATAAACACACAAGACTTTATTAATCAAACAAAAAAAATAATAACTATTATAAACGAAGAAGCTGCTATTTTAAAAAGTTATAAAAAGTTGTTTATAATAGGAGTTTCACAAGGCGGAACATTATTATTTAATATATTAAAGTTTTTACCACATACATTAGGTGGCTTGTTTTGTATTAAATCACTTTATATGTATAAATATATAAATTTAAACACGCATAGTGCTGTTCCGCTTTTTTTTTATAGCGGCAATAAAGATGAAATTTATAATTTAGAATTTCAACAAAAATGTGCTAAATTATTAGAGAATTATTATGTTATTAAGTGGACTATTATTGACTACTTGGACCATCATACTAAAATAGAAGAAGAATATGATTTTATATTTAGAAATTTTATAACATTAATAAAAATATAAAAATAAAACAAATTTAGATTTTGTACTTTAACAAATATGTAATTATGTTTTTGCAATACTTATTATATTAACTAATTATAATAAGTATGTCATGTAAAAAATTAATGTGTAAACACAAATTAAATGATAAATCAATAACTATGAAATGGTTGAAGAAAAACCATCCCGATAAAGGTGGCAGGTTACCTAAAGATGAATTTAACACAATTTTAGAGTGTTATAAAGCTAATAGTTTTTGTGAAAGCAACAATAAAACAAATAAAACAAATAAAACTAATCAAGCAAGCCCTATTAAAGGTAATTCGTCAAAAGTAACCAAAAAGAATCGAGCAAAAATATTTAGATGTATGCGTAAAGTAGCCAATTTTAGCAAAATAGCAAATCATCATAAATTTGATAAATCGGTTTTTGACCCGCAACAATATAATAAAGACATTAACGATGCTTCACCAAAAATGCTTCAATTATTAAACACATTATTGGCGCTAGATAGTCAAGACCAAAAAAATCACGGCCAAAAGTTTAAGCATTTTATATTTTCCGATGTTAAAGATGGGGGTGCTGGCGCAAAAATAATTGCCTCGGCACTAGCAGCAAACGGCTATACTAATGTAATTAGTGCTAAGAAAATTCCATCACAATTAGCTCCTAAACTCTATTTAAATATAGCAAATTCGAATTATAACAATTTTGCCTTATTATCTTCTAATACGATTTATGGAACAACTTTTAACGAAAAAATAAAAAAAGAGTTGTTAAAAACGTATAATGAGCGTCCAAATAATATACATGGAAAAAATATAAGGTTAATAATATTAGATAGTGGGTTTAAAGAAGGCATAGATTTATTTGATGTAAAATACGTCCATATTTTTGAGCCATCATTAACAATTGCCGATTTAAAGCAAACAATTGGACGCGCAACAAGAACATGCGGTCAAAAAGGTTTAGAGTTTCAAGACAATATTGGTTGGCCTTTATATGTATATAATTATTATTTAACAGTTCCTGAACTAATGCGTAATACACTATATACTAGCAAATTTATGATGGAAAACTATATTAAAAGCGCAAATGAAAAAGATGAAGATGTTTTATTATTTAAAGATATAGAAAAATATAATGACGCAACAATGAATTATAGCGAATTTGATAAGGCTATGAATAAATTATCAGAACAATTATATAATTTAGCGCCGGTATTTGCTGTTGATTATGAATTAACAAAAAATTTACATAATTTTCCTGATTTGAATAGTGAATTTATGGAAGACAAATTATTTTTAATGGGTGGAACAAAATCAAGAAATCAAAATATGCAATCCAAGTTTTTCAAAATAGACAATATAAAATGTTTAGGAAAATGCGGAAAAAAACCAACATATGATATTCCTGTAAGTGTTAGTTTTATGAAATATGTATATACTAAATATAAACATCCAGAAAAGTTATTTAAATCAAATACATTAAATAAACGCACCTTTTTCTGTAACTATCTTAAAGATAATACAAACAATTTTTGTAGTCAATTAAATAATGAATGGAGTCTGCGCTATACAAAAATTCCATCAATTATAGAACGCGCTAAAAATAAAAAAGATGTAAAATCAGACTTAGATAGTTTAGAGCTCACATTTGACGAAGACCTTTATGCTAAGTCAGATGAAACTAGTAAAAATAATTATCCAATTCTTTTATATAGTGGAGAGAAAAACAATACTATTGTTAGCGTAAGTCCTAACTCAATTATTGGGTCAACATCTAACACAAGTATAAGTCCTACTTCAAGTCCTAAGGCAAGCCTAAGTCCTAAGACAAGCCTAAGCCCAAGTCCAAGCCTAAGCGCATTACAAACCGCTAATCCATTAAAAAAGTTTGATTTTATTAATATGAGAGATTATATCAAAAATGCGTATGCACATAAGGATTTTAAATGGGAAAAAATGGAAATAAAAAACAATTGTATAGCTAATCCTAATGCTCAAGCAAATGTTATCTCTCTTAATCCTACGCAAAAATTTATAACGCACTATTTTACTCCTTCTTCTCCATTTAAAGGGCTATTATTATGGCATTCAGTGGGAACAGGTAAAACGTGTACTGGTATAGCAACTGCCACAAGCAGTTTTGACAATGATGATTATAGTATATTATGGGTTACAAGAACAACACTTAAAAGTGATGTATGGAAAAATATGTTCGACCAAGTATGTCATTTAGTAATATTAGATAAAATTAAGAAAGGCCTAATTATGCCGACAGATATTGCTAAACGAAAACAATTATTATCAAAAAATTGGCTTGAACCCATGTCTTATAAACAATTTAGTAATTTGTTAGCTAAGAAAAACAAAATCTATGATATATTACTTCAACGAAATGGTAAAGAAGACATATTAAAAAAAACACTTATTATTATTGATGAAGCACACAAATTATATGGAGGTGATTTAAAAGCTAGCGAACGACCAAACACAACAATTATGGAAGAGTTAATAAGAACCAGTTATAATGTATCAAAGCATGAATCTTGTAAGCTATTGTTAATGACCGCAACTCCTTTTACAAATAGCCCATTAGAACTATTTTCATTAACAAACTTATTTATGACACATGACTCTGACAAAATCACTACTCATAAAGAAGAATTTAAACAACAATTTATGGATTCGCATAATGTATTAAGTGAAAAAGGCGTAAAGCACATTGCCAATAAACTATCGGGTTATATTAGTTATTTAAATCGGGAAAAAGACCCCACACAATTTTCTCAACCTATTATGATTCATGTTCCAATATTAATGAGAAGTGTTGAAAATGAAGATTTGAGAGATGCGGTCTATTTAGAAACCAAATTTAGTAGCCTGTCTAAAGAAGCTGACGCTCTTATAGAATCTCTCAAATCTAGAATTAAAACAATGAAAACTGACTATAAGCAACAAAAACAACAATATAAAGATACAAAAGCCACTTTATCCAAAGAAGAAGCAACCGCTTTTAACGACGCATTAAATAGTCTATTAAAAAACATTAATGACTTAGAAGAAGAGTTACATACAACAAAATCAGACCAACGCGCAGAAAAAGATAAAATAAAAGAACTTAAAGAAAAAATAAAAGTAGTCAAAAATTCTCTCATTCAAGAATATATATTATATACAAATTGTAAGCATTTACATTATAAAAATAATGTAAGCGCTAACAAAAATGAGAGAATACATACTATTAAAAGTTAAAAGCTTAAAGGTTAAAGTTATAAACGACGGTCTAACTATACTTCAACGCACATCGGTATTATTAATGGAATAATATAGCTATTATTTACAATTTTAAATTTTTCATCTCTTATTTGTTTAGTTATTTTCCATCTCTTACTTCTGTAACAATTTATATTTTTTTTTGCTTCACTGTATAAAGCAGGAGTGTCTTTGAGTGATTGTTTCAATTCTCTCAATTTTAAATTTTCATTTTTATAATTTTCTTCCAATACTTTAATTTTATCAAAATGCTTACGTATTTCAAGGCATCGTTTATTAGTATCATATTTTTTCAAAAATACGAATTTTTTTATATCAATTAGTGTTTGTGTTTTATACTTTAAAGCATAATATCTGTTAGTAAATCGATCTGTAATATCAATGCTTTTATTATTAACACCTTTATTTCCACAATAAGGACAACGCGGGTCGCCGTTTCTAAACCAACTAATTAAACAATTAGTATGGTATCTATGATTGCATTCTGGTAAAGTATAACATTGTGTACATTCCAACTCTTCCCTACATATCATACATTCTTCAACTGCCGGAGCAGCTATATTAAGAATATTTAAAGCAGTTGGCGAATTGATATTAAGAATATTTAACGCTTGTGTTAAATTATTTAAATTAGTCATATGTTATATACTAATTACATAACAAACAACTTTTAAATAATATTTGTATAATAAAATATTATTTAAAAATAAAATATTTGAATAATAAAATATTACAAAGCTCTGTATAAAATGTTAACTGTATTATCCACTACACATTAAACACTCTTCAATCTTTGATTTTAGTTCACATTCTTTTTCTCCATCTTTTTCTTTATCATCACTTAGCGCACCCTTTTTACTTTCTGGTTCAATTGTAAATTGTTGAGCTTGGTGTTTCGCCTTTCGGCGCAAATAATAAATTCCAGTTTTTAATCCCGCTTTCCAACTATAAAAATGCATATTTGTGAGTATTTTAGAATCAGGGTCTTCAATCCACAAGTTTAAACTTTGAGATTGACAAATATACACTCCTCTATCACGAGCCATATTAATGATTTCTTTCATAGGCATTTCCCATACTGTTTTATATTTTTCTTTTAACTCTTGAGACAACACTTTAATATGGCTAACAGAGCCTTTATTAGCAATAATAGTGTTTTTTAATTCCTCATTCCACAAGCCAAGTTTTAATAAATCTTCCACCAAATATTTATTTACTAATATAAAATCACCAGCCAGCGTTTTTCTACTATATATATTACTCGTAATCGGCTCAAAACACTCATTATTTCCTAAAATTTGGCTCGTGCTTGCTGTTGGCATAGGCGCAACTAATAAACTATTACGTGTTCCATATTCCATTATATTATTTTTTAATGTAGTCCAATCATAGCGCCCTTCTATTGGTTTCACATTCCATAAATCAAATTGAAATTGTCCGTTGCTTATTGGAGAACCAACAAAAGAGCTATATGCACCTAAGTATTTTTTATCCAAAGTTTGATTGTTAGCGCATCCCAATTTAGTTAATTCTGCTTTAATAGGACAAGATAAATTAAGCAATTCTAAAATAATGCTAGCATGTATATTATTATGAATTGTATAATCCCTACACTCTTCACAATCTGTGCTAAAAGACCAGTCACCTGCTTTATAGTAGCCATGTAATTTTAACATTGAATCATAGCGTTCTTTCGAAAGTAACATACTCTTTTCTAATGAGGCATAATAAATTGTTTCAAATATTTTAATATTAACTTCTTTTGCTTTATCTGATGTAAATGCTAAGTCCATTTTAAAAAACACATCCGCCAAGCCCTGAATTCCAATCCCAATAGGTCTATGTTTAAAATTTGAACGCAGCGTTTTTGGTGTTGGATAATAGTTAACATCAATTACATTATTTAAATTATGTACTAATACTTGTACTACGCAATATAGTTTGTCATAATCAAATGTTTTGTCGCTATTAACAAACATAGGTAGTCCTAATGATCCTAAATTACATACGGCAGTTTCGTTTGAGTCAGAATATTCAATAATTTCGGTACATAAATTTGAGCTCCTAATTGTTCCAAGATTTTGCTGGTTTGACTTTTTATTTGCTGCGTCTTTATAACAAATATATGGCGTTCCAGTTTCCATTTGTGAGTCTAAAATTTTAATCCACAAGTCACGCGCCATAATCTGTTTATTATAACGCTGTTCATTCTCATATTTTATATATAGTTGATTATAGTCATCACCATAACAATCACATAAACCCGGACACTTATCAGGGCAAAATAAACTCCACATTTTATTACCCATCACTCGTTCCATAAAAAGGTCGCTAATCCATAATCCATAAAAAAGGTCACGACACTTGCTTTCTTCTTCTCCATGATTTTTCTTTAACTCCAAAAAAGCTTCAATGTCTGGATGATGTGGCTCTAAGTAAATCGCAAAACTTCCATTTCGTTTTCCACCCTGGTCTACATAGCGTGCGGTTTTGTTAAATACACCTAACATAGGAATCAGCCCATTTGATGTTCCGTTTGTTCCTCTAATATATGAACTATTTGCGCGAATATTATGGACGTGTAGTCCAATACCACCAGACCATTTTGAAATTTGTGCACACTCTTTTAGTGTATTAAAAATGCCATCAATTGAATCGTCTTCAATTGCTAATAAAAAGCATGAACTTAGTTGCGGTCGCGGTGTTCCGGCATTAAAAAGCGTTGGTGTAGCATGAATAAAATATTTTTGCGACATATAATCATATGTTTCTTTTACTTTATCCATATTTGAACCATGAATTGTTAATGCTGTCCGCATAAACATATGTTGTGGTCTTTCAACAATTACTTTGTTACACCGCATTAAATATGCCCGCTCCAAAGTTTTAAACCCAAAATAGTCAAAAAAATGATCGCGATCATAATTAAGCATAGAATTAATAAGGTCTTTATGTGTTTCTACTAAGGTCATTATATTAGTAGCTATTAGTCTAAAACTGTTGTTATTTACATCAATATAGTCATATAATGTTTTTACTGTTTCGTAATAACAAGATTTAGTATTTTTATGTAAATTTGATACTACAATTGCGCTTGCTAATTTCCCATAATCAAGATGAAGAGACGACATTGAAGCACATTGTTCGGCAGTTAATTCATCAATTTTAGAAGTTTGAATATTATCAAATAGTTGATCAATAACTTTCATCGCTAATTGAGCATATAAAATATTTTGTAAATTAAAAGTTTTTCCTAGCGACTTAATGCGTTTTAATATTTTGTCAAATGATATTGCTTCTTTTTTTCCATTACGCTTAATTACATGCATATCAAAGTCTGAAATTTTATTATTATGTTTCATAACGTCTTAATTAAATTAGTTAATTTAATTTTAAATAAAAATAATATATATATTTACACGTTTGGAAAATTAAAACACCGATTTTATATATAGTTTTTATTTATTTTTCTTATCTTATTTTTGGTTTATATTTTTATGGATGCTGATAACCTCCCTTAAATATCACAAAAAAATTGAAATGAAGATAACTACTTAAATATAATACAACATAACACATTAAAATGCCTTTTCCAAATAAAGGAGAAAATCATGCAAGCGGTATAAAGAATGAAGTTGATACAGTTAATTATTTGAACATTAATCCAGATAATAATATTACTAAGCATTTGTCCGAATATTATTCTTCTAACATTACTTCATTCAAACACGAAGGAGGAACTCAACAGAAGAGGGATGCTTCTTATATGCTTGAAGATGGAACAACAAAAGGAATTTCTATCAAAAATCATAAAACAGGAACTTTTGATTGGACTAATACAACAAAAGGTGTTCCAGAAGATTTGAAATCAATAATAACAGATTTTAAAAACAAAAATTGTGATAAACCTATTCCAAAAAAAGGTGGTGTTCGCGATGAACTAGCTAATATATTATCTAATTATTTAGATAAACTTACTAGCAATGATATTTCAGAATTATTGAGTAAAATAACTAAAACAGAAGAAAATACTGATACTATTATAATAAATGATGTGAAAAAAAAAGAATTTATACTAATACATGAATCAAATCTAGAACCTTACATTAATACAAGTCATACATTTATTCTTAAATCAGGTCAAAGAGCAAGACAAAGTCGTCAAATATGGATAAAAAGCAGTGACGGTTCAGAAATAAATACAAATTTAAGAATTAGATTAGTTTTGAATAATGGAATAACAGCATTATTGGGTAATAGTGAAAAAAATAAAGTATCAGTGCCGTGTTTAAAAATTCAACAAGATAAAGTTGATACATTTATTAGTAACTGTGTTGGTAAGGTTATTGTTAAATATTAAATATTTATTTTACAATTTCTATATTATCTAAATTAATATCATTAATAAATCTTGATTTTACAATTTCTATAATATCTGGATTAATATCATTAATAATACATTTTCTATTTAAATTATTTGATGCTTTTGCGGTTGTTCCTGAACCACACATAGGGTCATATACATAATCACCTTCATCTGTAGAGATAGCAATCAATCTTTCAAGTAATTTTACTGGTTTTGCTGTTGGATACTTTCTTTCTTCATTACCTTGTGATATTGAATGAATATCATCCCATAAATCAGTGCAAGGTTTACCGGGATGTTCGTGTAGATAAATTTTTTTATATAATTTAGCATCTTTTTTTGTAGGAACATAAACTCTGTCTTCTTCAATTAGCTTTTTTAAATTTTCTTCTTTAATTCTCCACCCTGATTTTGGGTTAAATGTTTTATCTCCTATATTTATTTCATAAATATAACCTTTTTTTGTATTTTCGGTTACTAAATGACCTAATGAATAATTACCTTTACTATCTTTATTTTTGAATGATTGTTTCAAATAAGTCGCATCTTTTTCTTGTGTTATCAAATTAAACTTATAATTATTAATTTTATTACATTTCCAAATAATATCTATTACTGAACCCAATTTAGTTTTTACATTATTTTTAGAGCGACACTTTTTCCAAAATATTGGTTCTACTAACTTAAATTTATTTCTCAAAACTTTTTCAGGGATATACATACAACTAGATGAAATATGAAAGAATAGTGTTCCATTATCTTCAAGTAGTTCGTATAACAAATCTATTTCTTTTCTTATAAATTCTTCATACTCTTCATCGCTCCATTTGTCTGAAAATCCTAAATTACTATCAGAATTTAGTTTATAGTCTCTATTAGAATTGAATGGTGGATCAAAATAAATCATTCTAAATTTATTTTCTGTTATAATATTTTTTGAATTTCCAATATACAAAGTAATATTTTCAATAATATCATAACGTTCTTGTTGTGTGAGTTTTGGAATAGACATGTCCATAGTATTTGTGATTATATTTTCACTATTAATTGAAATCAATTTTTTATTTATAATTATATTCTCAACAACGTCTTCTATTTTTCCTTTATTATCTTGACAAGGTAGTTTTTTATTTTGATGTTTTGTGTAGTGAGATTTTTGAGAAAACTCTTTTAAACATCGGTCGCACGTATATTTCGACATTCTATACTATTACTAAATATTTTATTTTTAACTCAATTTTAACTAAAAGAGTTAAAAATAATATATATTTTAATTTTGTTATCAACACTATAGCTAATCTAAACATGCAAAGCTAATATAAACTAGCTTAATCAAATCATTTTAGTAAGCATCCACTGGACGGAAAATCACTAACTATTTTGTCATGTTCGCGCTTTAACTTTTGTTTTGAGCTTAAACGTTCTTTATATGTACCCGAATCGCGCTCCACAACCAAATTGTTCCAAAATATTTCAATATAAGGCAGCGCATTTTTAAACCATAAATTATTGCGCAATACTAAAATACAGCTTACCACCTCTAATTTCCAATATATATTTGAAACATAGTTTTTAGAACTATTTTTAATTAGTTGTGCGTTGGTCCAACTATTATATTCATTGCTATGTATAGCATTTAATGTAAATGGTGGATACTCATAATATACTTCACCATTATTATAAAACTGCATAATAAAACCATGATAACAACTAGACGACACATCTTCTAAATATTCTTCTTCATTTAAATATTCAGTAAATTTTGTTTCTAAAAAATCACATTCGTTCAAATTACATACTTCCATTTGTAATTGCATTTGAATCCAATATTCCATTTTTGGAATAGAGTTGATTTCTCGCGATACCACATTTTTAATTTCAACCATTCGGCCATATAACTCACTCGATTCATCACATACTATACCATCGGGAGACGCCGCAATATAGCTATATTTAGCGTGTGGAATACAACCAAATTGACTTACTTTTGTATTATTAATATGTTCATAATATAATAACGAAACAGGCTCATATTTTTGTCCCCAATGTAATGGCGAACTTAAGTTTGTTACCTTAAATTTATTAACATCAATTGGTTCTGATTTTTCAATAATCAACTGTGATTGACTATAGTCACTTTGAAATATTTTATATATATTAGAAGCTGTTAGTGTAGAACGTCTAAAAATATACCATTCATTGCTTCGTTGTTCTGCTTGCACAATAGTATTTAAATAGTTAAGTTGTGATTTAATTTTATTAAAGTTGATTGTTAAGTTTATTGATTGATTACAAGAGTCTTTAATAATATATGTCTTGTCATATGAACGACGAGGTATATAAAATTTAAATACTAGCTTTTGGCATATTTTAATACTATTATATAGCAAATCTTTTGCCGCAATTTCATTAATATTAAATAGTCGGAGAGCATTAGGCTCTTCTATAAATTGTATATAATATATATTATATGTTGTTTCCTGTACTTCATCGTATAAATCATTGTATATAAGTTGCATTAAATTAGTATTAATAAATTCTAACATACTATCGCTAATATTTACTAATAGGTCTTGATAATTAGCACAAATTAGCGGGTCTTGTAAATCAATAAGTGAGCCTATATTATATTTAGTAATTAAGTAGTTAGTAAAGAGAATATATTTTGATGTCATAATTATTTACTATTTACTAATTTAGTTCTTATAAATAATTAGTATATAGTATTTAATATTCAATTTTATAACTATTTAAATTGTTTAAATTCTAATCTAAATACTTATTCTAATCTAAATACTTATTCTAATCTAAATACTTATTTTAATTTAAACAATTTATTTAAGCCCCGTTTTCATGTATTTTTATTGTTTTAACCTTTAATTTTTTGTCTAATGGTAAGCTTTTTACAGTAGAAACATGTTTGTCATCTTTTCTTAATAAAAATGAGCGCGCATTTATATCAAATAATAAATGGGGTATATCTAATATTGTGCCTCCTATTTTATCATAGTTTACATCTTTTGCCTTACTTAATGCTTTTCGCTCTAAACATTTAATCAAATAACTTTTACATTTATTACTTTCTTCGCTTGATAAAGTATATTTATTTTCTAAATGTTCAACATAATTTACTAACTTTTTCACTTTTTGCGTTTTGTCTAATTTACACCAGTTCTCCTTTTCATTTGCGATTGTTTCATTGTTTAGAAAATTTGATAATGTGCTATTATTTGTATTTACTATAAGCGGAACAATTTCGGTTCCATTAAATCGCTTTGTTTTATAAGCAATATTTTGCAGTTCTTTACAATTATTAGATTTATCTTTTTTATTGCCTTGATCCCCGTTAGGTGGTTTTTCAATAACATGTTCATTTAAATTTAAATTAGTAGCACTCAAATCTTGTAATAGCTGTTCTCCATTTTGAAAACTCATTATTATAATAAGTTTAACGTTTTAATTTTATATATTAATAATATATTATTGTAAATTATTATTGTAAATTTATGAACAAACATATACTATTAAATAATAGTATAAAATATAATGACTACAAAAATTCGTATGATGTTAGTAATAATGTGAAGTCACTTTATAACAATGTTATAAAAGAAACTAAAAAATCTTATATAGAACTACAAGAACAAAGTATTAATATATTAACATATTATGACAATTATGATAAACAATTAGCTTCTATTAATGCGCTATATGAGGAACTATGTAATGGTCAAGGTCAAAATATTAATTTAAATTATGAGAAGCAACATTTTTTACAAGCATTAAAAAAAAAGCTATCTTCATATAAGCAACAAGATATAAAAAAACATTATCACGATATTAATAATTTTATTACATTAGAAAATATTATTGAAAAGTTAGTATCTTGTTCTATGAAGTGCTATTATTGTAATGCTAATACACATATTTTATTTAAAAATGTGAGAGAAGAAAGTCAATGGACTTTAGATAGGCTAAATAATTATGATGAACATAGCAATTCAAATACTATTATATGTTGTTTAAAGTGTAATTTACAACGACGCCGAAAAAATAGTACAAAGTTTAAGTTCTCAAAACAAATGAACGTTATTAAAAAAATTGAGTAGCTTTTAATGGTTTACAAGTCTTTATATAACCATGACCTCCAATACTAATAATATTAGTGTTACAAATACTATTGCTAAAAAAACAGCACTTATTAACAAACTACTTGAGCGCTTAAAAACCGCGTCAATTTCATCAAATGATTATGTATCATCAAACGAGCCGTTTTTTAGAAATGATGAAAGTGCGCAACCTTTTCAACAATACAATAAATTATTTATTAATGTACAACTTCCAGAAGGGTTGAACCACAACATTAAATTGTTATATGAGTTGTTGGGCAACCAAAAAAAGGAAATCTATTATGGACCATGGACTATTATGAGCGTTGAAGAAGCATTAGCAAGATATAAAAATTTATGTAGCCAAGGACAAACTAATGTGTTCACTATTGGCTATAAATATGGAGGAATGGGCTATATTGACCTATTAAGTTGTGATTTAACAAGTCATTTATTGTTTTATAGTGTTGATGGTGGTTCTAACGACTATGATAGATGCTATAATGCAAACAATTTAATTAGTAATGGGTCAACTCCTTATGACAAATTTTATTTTAGTGATTGGTTTTATAATGTGTAAATTATAAATGTAATTATAAAGTCTAATTGTAAATATTATTAAATTATTATTATTATTTTTTTTAAATAATAATAATAATTTAATAATATATAACTATGGCAAAAACAAAAGGAGTTAAAAAGCATTTAAGAAGAAAACAAAAATCTAGAAAGATGAAAGCTAAGGGTATGAAAAAAGTAGTAGCTAATTATCTTGGTAAAATATTAAATGACGTCCATTTAAGAACATACGGTCAAGAATTTGCTGATCCCGGAGAGCCATCGGTTGTATCACAAATAATGTCGCATATACCTTCAGCAAAAACAGAATATAAAAATCGCCTAACTAACGCACTTGCCTTAAATACAAGAATTTTAGCCGAACAAAAAGCAGAAATAAAACGTTTAGAAATGTCGGGCATTAATGGTCCATCGCGACGAACTCGTAGTGGTGCTAGACCATCCATAGACCCCACACTTTTAGCATTATATTTGGAAAGAGATTATACTGAACGGGCTATTATGACTAACCAATATGCGTTACAACAACTACAAAACGAAAGTCCACGCCCAAGATTTATCCCTCGTCCAAGAGTTAACTATGCTGAATTGCTTAGACCAAAACCTGGATGGGACGATGAAAGAATGGCGTATAGAGCACGCGAACGCGGACGAGAGGCTTACTATACTTAATACGTTTACAAGTTAACATAGTAGCGCTGTAAATAAAGCATCACATTATATTTATCATCATCATTTAACTCGTTATAATTTTCATTATTTTTAATATATAAGACAACTTTATTTGACTGTTTATTAATAGTTACATAAACATAGCTATGCGCAATTAAATTACTTGCTAAATCAGCAATACGCGCTTTATATAGAGTTTCGTCCATCATTAAAATATAATAATTAGTTTTTATATTAATTTACTAAATATTATACTTTATATCAAAAGTTTGACTTAATAGTTTTTAGCATACTTGATTTTCTTTACATGACATTTATTGTCTCTGCATTTTCTTGTTCCTTTTCTACATCTTTTAATTTTATGTGTTCTTTTCCACGATGATTTTCTATAACATCTTTTATCAGAATAGCAACGATGGCGAGTTGTTCTACAAAAACTTTTACTCATATTTATATATATATAAAATAAAATAATAGAAAATAATAGAGTATAATAGAAAATAATAGAAAATAATAGAGTATTATAGACTTATAATGTCCCTAACCCTAATAACGAAAATATTCATCTAATATAGTTATAGGACCCGTAGGATTTTTAGCTAAAATATAATCACCTCCAAAAGGATGGTTATTTAATGTATTATAAGGAGTTTCAGTGCAACAAGTAAATGGGGCTTCATCTATATAATGTAGACAAGCTTGTGATTTACCCAAATAATCATTAATTGTTATTTGTCTCATACTTTTTTTTGCATCATTAAAGTCTCCTCCTAAAACTATTAGTTTTGGATTCCATATAACTTTTATTTTTTTTGCTGCCGCCATCACTTCTATTTCTATTTGTGCTCTAGCCAAGAACATTTTTATAGCACTATATAGTTTTAATTTTACCAAATTTGGTTCATTTGGGGCTTGTATGTTAACTAAATTTACCCCATATTCTGTATGAACACATAAAATAGGGCGCCCATAATTCTTTGGCTCAATAGTGCTATCTACTCCGCTAAACAATTTTCCCATATCTTCACCATAAAAGGCAACAAATTTCCCTAATCTTATATGGTTCCATATTGTTAGAATTGTAGGATAAGTAGCGGACTGCTCAACTATACTAACAGCTATAACAACTTTAACAGAAAAAGCCACATAGCTATAGTCTCCAAATGAACCTCTTGAGTAATATGATTCAGCGGTTGGTGTATATGTTGTATCTTCTTTAATAATTGGAACACGCATTTCAGATGCAAGAGCTTCAATGATTGATTGGTAACCCCCTTCAAACTTATCATCTGAATTCAATGTTACTTTTGTTCTATCAGCTATTGAAACACGAGGTCTATCATTCGTTTCTTGAATAAAAAAGGCATCCATGCGTTTTTCAATAAAATGGTGGACTATTGTTGTTATTGAATTTTTAAAATACGCCCTTTTATCGGAACCGTCTTGTCTGTTCAATAAGAAAGCTTCACTTCCATTTGGTATTTCCGGAGCTATATCAGCTTCCCAACCTGTATTAGCACTACCTACCGTAAAAGATCCAGCAAAGTCATCAAGATTTAATTGTACCATTATAAATTTGTGGTCTGATGTTTTTGAATATGGACCAGTTGGTTCAGGAAGACTATAAAGTACTCTACCTGTATCATCTATAATATTTCCATATACTAATTGTGATTGTGAGTCGTTAGTATAAATTGAACCATCTGAATCTAATCTATAACCATCGTCCTTATCATTTACCTGAAAATCTTGAGCTTTACATACTTCTCCTCTATTATTTTTCAGAGTCTTTCTTCTGTTTTTATAATTAAACATACGTGTAGAGTATGGTTCTGGTAACACATACGACGTGCTTGACGTTCTTCGTGACGATCTACTTGAAGAATTACTTGAAGAACTACTTGAAGACCTACTCCGCGATCTGCTCCCTTTTCTGCTCCCTGTTCTGCCCTGCGTTCTGCTCCCCGTTCTACCCTGTGTTCTGCTAGCTGTTCTAGGCTGTGGCTTTTTCAGCGAACGGTTTGATGGCATATAATATACTATTAATATATTATATACTATTAATATATTAGCATTTGACTAATGCTTAGTAACGTTAAGTATTACTAAATAGTGCTCTATAATAATTAAATGTAATAACACTCGAATCTACTAGCTCTCCATTAAAATTATAGCTTGACTTAAGTTCGCGCGCTATAATAGGTTTAATTAAACTATAATTACTACATCCTAATACAATTCCATCACATTTGGCAATAAATGCTTTATAAGTTATTAGCTTACTTATTGCTTCAATTACTTTAAAACTATTTGTTATTTCATTTTCTACTAAATTTAAACTAGCATAGACTATATTAAATGATGGACCATTTAATAACTTACTAATCCATCCTATTTTATGTGTTAGCGGCGTTGATAGTATTAATAGTGTTTTTAATTTATGTTTTTTAATATATAAACACATTGGAATGATTGGTTCAATAATTAGTGTATTGGCTATTATAAAATGGTGTTTAATTAATATATCAAAAATAGAAGATGACGCACTAATGCACATAATAATACATAGATCATAATTTTTTAAAGCTTGCTTTGACTGTAAATTAGTAATTAAAAGTTTTAATGTATAATCTCTCAACGTTTGTTTATTAACCTTAGACAAATTAGAAACAGCTAACTTAACCAATTTAAATTCTAACTGTTTAACCCGTTTAATTGAATTTATAAAAGTTTGTGCGCCATTAGCACTATCAATTATTAACAATTTCATAATATATTAGTCAAATATAATAGTCAAATATAATAGTCAAATATAATAGTCAAATATAATAGTCAAATATAATAGTCAAATATAATAGTCTATAAAAAAATTAATTTAATAAATTAATACTTAAATACTATTAGTTTATTACTAATAAATGGTCCAAAATTTTGATACCCAAAATGATATATTACTAAATAAGCTATTACTATTTTACAAAAACACAGAATATTTTGATAAAATGATAAGTATTATTAACGGCACCTCTAAAATCTCTCTACGTATAGTAGATTGGTTTGTAACAAACTATTCAAAAAAAAATTATTGCGTTATTGAGAATGCGGAAACCAATGAACGATTCAAAGTTTATAACGATTATAAATTAAAGCTTAAAGCGTATAGCAAGAAAAAATTTGATCCTTTTTGTAGGTGGGATAGAATAAATGTTCCATATAAAGATACTATGTGTGTCCAAACCACATTAGGACAGCTTAATTTTTTTAAGTGGACTATTGAAAATAAAATATTAGAATATATTGAAAATAATTATAGCACAATTGAAAATGATATGAATTTAAGAAATAGCTCAGCAAAAGTAAAAAATACATCTATTAATTCAAATACATCAATTGAAAGCTCTGACTCATATACTTCGACTAGTTCAACTAGCTCAAGTGCTTCAGACACATCTGTAATAAATAATTTAAATAAAACACGTAAAAAACGCGAAGAACTATCATCAAATGCTTCTAAAATTATACAAAAAGAATTTATAAGCACAACGTTAGTATTTAATTAAGTAACAAATTCTTTAATAGTCTATTAAAATTAATATGTTAAAATTAATATGTTAAAATTAATATGTTAAAATTAATAAAATATAAAACTAATATTTTATTAATTAATTAGTTACTATGGGTGTTAATCACAGTATAAATAAAGTCAATTTTGAATATGTTCAAAATTATTGTAATTTTAAAAATGATAAACTATTGTTAATTAATACATTAGCCTATTCGAAGCAAGATTGTTTAATCAAAAATACAATAACAGCGTCACAAGAAGAGGAGATTTTAAATAGCTATTTAAAGAAAAACAAAGCAATTATAATTTTAATATATGGAGAGAATTGTAGTGATAATAAAGTAATTGAAAAATATAATCAACTATATAAACTTGGGTTTTCAAACTTATATGTCTATATAGGTGGACTATTTGAATGGTTATTGTTACAAGATATATATGGCGAAGATGAATTTCCAACTACCTCCAAAATATATGACTTATTGAACTACAAAGGTAAAAATGTGTCAAAATAGCTGCATTCTCTCAAGAACTAATTATAAATGCACTAAAAAATTGAATAGTGCATATTATATTTTATAATTTACATATTTTATAAAGAACTATATATATATTACAAATATGTGTATTACACCAGTTAGCTCTAATAGCTCTAATAGCTCTAATAGCTCTAATAGCTCTATAGAGTCTGTTATTAGTTATTATAGCAATACTATACCAAGGACAAATACTTTAACAAGTAGTCCACTGCTGTTATATAGTTGTAAGTATTGTTCTAATAATATTAACAAAAATATGAATATATATAGAGGATACAATCATTCATTTTGTAGTAATTATTGCCGTTCTAATTATTCACAAAAAATAGCTTTAGTAGACTACTATTTAAATAATTACGATTTATGGTTATAAAAGTAACAATGTTTTATAACAATTGTGTTACTAAAACTTTATAAATAAGTTTTAGTATAATTTTTTTTATAATTGTAAATTATAATTATAATATAATTATGAATATTGATAGTGTATTATTAGATTTAGAAGTAATTAGACAATTAAATGAAAACGATAAACTGTCTGTAATAACTTTGATTGGGTCAACGCGATTAGCTGTAGATAGTTGTAAATATACTTCAGCGTTCACACGATATTATTATAATTATAATAGAGAAACCACAATCACTTATTTAGAAAACTTAACTGGGACTATAGAAAAAACAGCCGAATTTTTAATAAATGGAGATCACAGCGAAGAATGCGAAACTATTTATGCTGCTTTAATAAATGCGTTAAAAGGTTTAGAAAATTTAAAAATAACATACATAAGTGATTCAATAATAGTCGCAAAACTAACATTACTAATTAATAAGTTTAAAGCTGTCGCAAAAAAAGTGGATAATTGTTTAACAAATTGTGCCAACTATATTAATGATTGTGAGTCATCTTCAAGTAGCAAAGATAGTACAATAAATAATGAAGATTAGAGTGATTAATTAGAGAGAATTGTGTTTATATTATTAGTTTATTTAGTAATTTAAATCTAGTTTTAATATATTTAATTTTTTATTTAATTTTTTATTTAATTTAATTTAGTTTAATTTTAATTTAATTTAATTTAATTTAATTTAATTTAATTTAATTTAATTTAATTTCTTTAAATTTAAAATATTTAGATTATATATAAAATGATGGAACTTATGACACAACGCAAAGAAGATCTTCAAGCCGGTGGCAGAAGACGCAAAACCCGTAGAGGCTCCAGAAAAGGCTCCAGAAAAGCCAGAAAGGGTTCAAAGAAACGCACCGCGGGCAAATGGATAGGTCACGTTAAAAAGTTTGCCAAAGATAACAACATGTCGTTCAAAGACGCCATGAGTAGTTCCGCATGCAAAAGTTCATACAAAAAAATGTAATGTAAATTTGTTATAAAATAGTTTACTATATTATTTAAATAGCTTTAATACTTTTTAAATAATATAATTTGCTTTAGCGTAAAAGCTTTATATTGAACGTCCGCGTTTAGTTGAACCACTTTTACTTTTCTTTAGCGTAAAAGACCGCGTTTTTTTCATATTTTCAACAACTATTAGCCACTTTGGGTCATAATTATATATTAGTTTTAGACTATTATTTAAAGACTTTAAACCTTGATTTAACGGCGTTATAAGTGTTTCATTTATGCTAATTTTATAGTAATGTAATTTGGCTACTAATTTATTTAATTTGTGCACATAATATTCTATTACCATTAGCGGAGTAATAGTAACATCACCTGGTATTGGAAAAGCAGATTCATCATTTTCCCATACTTCATTAAATGTGCGTGTGTCGTCTTCATTTGCTATTTCTTCTATTAAGTCTTCATCTATTATAATATCTAACACAGACCTTACTGGTTCCTCTATAGTAGCTTCTAGTCTACTTCTAGCATATAATAATATTTTTATCATAATATTTAAAGTATCTTGAATACATATTACTGCTTTATAAGAAGGCAATAACACATCATTTATAAGAGCATGAATTTTAGATGCTTTTCTAGGCAAATCACCGTCTCTATTTAATCTAAACTTATTCATTAAAAAACCATAATCTATTACAAAAAAAGTATCAGCAAGCAAGTCTGTTTTAAAGACAATTATTCGGATACTTTCCATGATTCTGTCTCTCGATTTATCTTCTCTTTGCTCAACAAACTCTCTCATAATGGTTCTAATAAAATCGAACGCGTCGGCATATTCCATATGCTGTTTAGCGTTATAAATTTGCCCAAATAAATCTGGTTCCCAGATGTCTTTATACATTAATCCATAGTTGTATCTATGACGTAATGTTGAATGTGGGTCTCGTACTGGTCTAGGTTTTGCCCTATTTATAGGATTTATTAAAATAGGGGGTTGTCTTAATGCCATAATTATAATATAATGTTATAATAAACTTTTTTTACAAAGAAATTAAAAAAAATATTTAGATTATTAGTACTTATGGTAAATCAGGAATACTAATTCTAAAGTATGGTCTATCGTTATCAAACAAAGTATTTTGCGGAGCAACACTTCGGATTAAACCTCTACCATATAAAGTGTCAATTTTGCTATCTATATATAACAAATCAGCATTTATGGCATCTAATAGTTCTCTTACAACGCTAATTCTATAAGTGGCTAAATATTCAAGCATCCTGTTTAATTCTAAAATATAATATGTTAATACGTCATATACATGAACATTCGTTACTTCAGGAATATTGAGCGGTTCATCTTCGGGTTCTTCTTGATAAAAATTATAATGCGCAAAATCCCATAATTCATTTTTATATTTTTGCTTTCCTACTTCAGTATGATGCCATACATCTCTAAAGCGTTGTAATTCTCCTCTTAAATTAGGTTCGTCGTGTTCAATAGGAAAATGTCTAATGTTAGGATAAGGGCGCGGATCTGGTTGTCGCCCACTAAGAGTGCTATAATAATTAATCATTATTTTTGTAGTGTGCTTTATTGCCCAATATGCTTTATATGCATTTATAAGAGGGTCAAAAATAATATTTTTGATTTTTTTTGTTATAAACGCATTATAGGATTTAAATTTTTTTGTTTTGCTAGCATTAACACTAGCAACGCCCTTAGTATAGTTAGAAGTTCCACTATAACTTCCAAGAGTTGTTAATTTTTGCCCAGTTAGCTCTAGAGCATTACTCAAAAAATCAAAATCTATTATAAAAAATTTGCGCGTAGTTAATACTTGTTGTAGTTCATAATCAGGTATACGCGACAAAATATAGTCATCATAAGTTCTTCTCTTTTTAGTGATTTTTAAAAAATTGGCAAATAATGTTTGTAAAAAGTGCTTAGGGTAGTCTACAAGTTCAACATCTTTTTTTAAACTATATATGCTATCTACTAAGTCTGTTTCTATAAGCGGACCCATTACTTTTACTAATGGATAATTGTATTCATAACCTCTAGGCACAGTTTGTTGAAACGGATAATTATAAACGGGTAATGGTGTTATTTGAAATGGTTGTTTTGGTTGTTCTGCCAGTTCTTTTAGCACTAATTCTTTTTGTGTTAAAGCATCTTCAACACTTTGTCTAGGTAAATAGGAAAATATATTTTTTAATGTAGCTTGTTTTTGTTTATTGCTAAGAGTGGCTAATTTTTGTTTAAGTAAAAAAGGAACTATGTCGGCTTTTCCTTTTGCTTTCGTTTTTGCCTTTTTCCTTGTTAAGTGTTTCTTTTGCAAAGGCATATCCATATATTAGTATAACATTAATAATATTTTTACTTAAAAAAAATTGATAACTTTAATTTTATGTTTTAATTTAAAATTAAGTATAAAATATAATTAGCAGTGTTATTTATGGCAAAAGCCGGACAACTTTATGTTAGAATACACGAAGCATATGATTTATATGATGCTTGTAAATTAGGTATAACGCAAAATATTACAAATAGAGAAACAACTTATATAACAGGTGAAATAAGGCGCGGTGAGTTTTCACACGTATTTGAAGTTCCGCTTGAAAAATTGCTTCGTGCTGAATTATGGTTGCGCTATGATTTTAAGAATTTCAATGTATATATTGATGGTGGAACAGAATTTTATAAAAAATCAATTATTCCATTAATTATAGAACAATTAAAAAAACGTAATATTGAAGCTAGACAGTTGTCGCTTGAGGAAATCGAGAGCATTAAACGTAAAGAATATATTAGTCAACGCAAAAAACATTTGGCAAATTTAATAGCAAAACAATTAAAAGAAACAATTCCTAGGCCTCTGCCACATTGTCTACAAAATAACTTAAGAAATGAACTACAAGCAAGTTATGAAGAGCCAATAAATAATGCTTTAATTACATATAACAGAGCAACTATAAAAGCCCCAACAGGGTTTGGTAAAACTCATTTATATTATAAAGCTATTGTGAAATGTAACTCAGCAAGAGTGCTATTTTTAACTCCGCGACTTATGCTTAATCATCAGATAGTTGAAGAGAAATACTCGTTTTATATTAAACATGGTAATTATGAAATTATTCATTATAGTGATATAGAATCAAAAGACAAAGAAAAAATTATAAAAAAATTATTAATATCTAATGAAAGATTTATAATGACAAGTTGCTATCAAAGTCAAAATAGTTTATTAAAAATCATAAGACAAATTGATATTGTATTTGACTTAATTATATTTGATGAAGCACATTTTATAACATCATGGATTAATCCTGAAAATATGTCAGAATTTTTGACTAATAATAATATTACTAAATATAGATTATTTGGTTCAGCGACACTACCAGAATGTATTGAAATTACACCAGTTATATTTGGTCCAGTTATAGAAAAAGTAAAAGTATATGAATTAATAAATCAAGAATTATTATGTAATATTGAAACTATTGTTAAACAACTAGAAAATAAAAAAAGAGAATATCATAATTTAAAAGAGTTAATAGTTGAATCAATGATTAAATATAACAAGAAAAAAGGAATTATATATGTTAATGATTGTAAAAATGCAGAAAATTTATATAAATTATTCCAGAAACAAGATAAATTAAATGTTTATATTTATATTTCTAAAGAAATAGAAGTAGAAAATAGTCATGATACGTGTATTAAAATATTTGAACAAGATAAAAAACAATGCGTTATTATTTGTGTTGGTAAAATTGGATATGGTTATGACAATGATTATATTGATTTTATCTGTTTGGGAGACCCACGACAATCTGATATCGATATAAGACAAATTATTGGTAGAGGATTAAGATGGAAAAAAGAAGTATATCCAAATAAATTACTACATTTATTAATTCCACTGTATAAAGATGAATTTGATAATTATTCTAAAAATGAACATCTAAAAAAATACTTGGATTATATAATTGGCGAATGCGGTAAAGATATTATATTTAAAAATAATGGAATTGTTGTAGTTGGTAATAAAAAAGAAGGTCCTCGTGATGGAACTAGCTATGATGGAGCTAATATTCCAACTGAAATATTAAATGAATATTGTACCACAGGGTATAATAAATATACAGACTTTTTAAGATTTTTGAAAAGTAATTTAATATATGATGAAATTTCATATAATAAATTAAAAGAAAAACAAAATTGGATTGTTGAATTAGGTGGAATACAAACCAAGTATCCAAAGTTTTGTTTCAGACATATACATCCTAAAAATATGGTTTATTATTGGGATAAAAAAGAAGCATTAGGAGCATATGAATTAATGAATAATAAATTAGCTGATACTATTGGAAAAGAAAAATATAGAAAATATACTTCTCAACAAAAATTAGAAAAAATAAATGAATTAGATAAAAAAATACCACCTATTAAATTTGAGCTATATTATCCAACAGATTAAATTGTTGATTTAGATTTAGTCTTTTTTTTTGGTACTTCTTTTATTTCTTCATTTGTATCTAAATCTATTAATTTATCAATATTAAAACCATTAGGATTTCCATAATCGTCTAATGAATTTAAGAAAGCAGTTTTAATATTATCTTCATTTTGTTGAATCATTTTATTTAATTCTTCATCTAATTTATCTAAATAATTTAATCTTTCTTCCATTTTATTTTGATAATCTAATGATGGTATTGGAATATTAAATTTAGATAATGTTTTTGCATCCATATGAACTTGTCCGCATCCTTTAGTATATTTAAAAATACTATCTTGTATTAATAATAAATAATTATATAAATATTTTTCTGTTAAAATTAATATATTATTACTTTGAATACTAATACAATCAGAACCCCATATTTTTGTTTTATATTTTGATATTAATCCTGCACTTCCTGATGTTGCACATATAATTGTATTTTCTTCCATATTATATTCACTATGATATCCAATTGGTTTTTTTCCACTACCAATTACTGGATATTCACCATCAATAAAATTTGAACTCGTTAAAGCAGTACCATTTTTAAATTTACATACTTGACCTAATTTCATTACTTTATTAATTTCTTTATTTGTTGCCCCTTTAATCATTGCTTCCATATACATTCGTCTCATTTTTTTATTTCCTTCAATACCTTTCAAAATATCTTTAGATGTGTCTTCAATTTCTATAATATTTTGAATAATTTTAGATTGTTCGTCTAAAGGTGGAATTGGAATTTTCATACGATTAAAATTCTTTTGATCTAACGATTTATTGCAAGCACCTTTTTCATATACTGTTTCTATGTGCTCTTTGATTGAATTTAAATAATAATAAATATATTTAATTGATACTTTATTTTTATACTTGTCATTTATTACAAGTCTAGACATTAAATTAGTATGAACGCATAATTCTTCGGTGTATCTTATAGGACATTTTCCATTACCATTAAAAGCATTTGCTATAAATAATCCTTCATTATAATAAATAATACTTTGAATTTTTCTACTTGTTTCACTAATTACTTCTTTTGTTATAAGTAATATATTACCATTTTCATCATTATCTATTTTTTCACTAGATAATTTACCTTTTTCTAATGTAGAAATATCACCAAATTCAACCCATTCAAAATTAGTCATTTTTGAACTAAGACTTTCAATATATTCATCTTTTAAATAATCACGCAGATGCCAAGAAGCACATGGTTCTTTTTCAATATCATTAATTGAAACTGTTGTTATTTTTGTTAAAGTATTACATTCTTTATTTGCTTGAATAAAATTTATTGCTGTGGTGCCTTTTTTATCTTTTTCAAAAATTAAAGCACATGATTTTACTCCAGCATGTGTAAAAACACCACCAGGAAACAGAATAATATCTGTAATATTTGTTTCTTTCATAAAGTGTTTTCTTGTATCTTTATTAGAAGACCCAAAAAATAATTCTCCATATGGAAGAATAATTAAGCATAATCCATTCTCTTCTAATTTATATTTATTTAATTCTAAAAATTGAATTTGTGGACTATTATGTTTCAAATTATATATATCATCTAATTTAATTTTATTTGCCTCAGTAAATTTATCTGTTTTAAAATTTTCTTTAATTTGCTCAAATTTTTTATCAGTTTGAAAAGGTGGATTAGTTAATACAAAATGATGTTTATTATTATTAATATGAGTTAAACTACTTTCACAACTTACATCATCTGGAAACTTTTTTAATGTTAAAATTAAATTCATTAAACCATATTGAAATGTAGTTGATTTAACTTCACCACCAGATAATAATATTCTATCTCTGTATTTATCTTTGAATAAATTATATCCGGTAACTAACCATCCACCAGTTCCCATACAAGAATCGTAAAATTTAATTTTTTCTTTTTTATCTAATTTCTTTATAATTTGATTAATTTTATCTTCTTTGTAATTCAAAATTAATTTCATTAACTTTCTTGGTGTGAAAAATTGACCTAATTTTGAGCCTTTTTTAACATAACCATTTATAATATGTTCATATATTTCACCAATAACATCTTCATTTTGTTCTATTTCGGTAATATTTAGTGGTATTATTACATCATTTAGTAAACCTTGAATTGTTGGTGCTTTTCTTGCTTTAATAAAATTATTTTCTGTAAAAATTTGTTTAGTAAGTTCATGAGTTTTTAAAATATCACCCATTTGTCTTATAGCATCATTAGATTCATTTAAATTACGAATTTCATCTAATTCTATTTTAGATAAATTTGATAAATCTTGAAAATAACTTAAAATTTTAGTTAATTCTTTATCATCATATAAATGTTCATAATATTTCTTATTTAATAAATCTATTTTACCAATTTCTTCTTTATCAGAAATAATTAGTTGAATAGATTTAATGAATAGAAAGTTCATAATATCATTTAACGCATCTTCACCCTCTATATTTTCATAATTATATAAATAGTTATGAGCTTTATCAATCATTTTTAAAATATTCTTTTTATCTTCACTTTTAACTTTATTAGCTTGTTTGTCTAATTCCATTAAAATTTCATTATCTGGTAATCTTAAATATGAATAATCTGTTTCATTTGTTACTTTGTCTTTTTTTACAGGTTTTTTTCTTTCCGATTTTGCTTTAGCATTACTATTATCTTCATTCATTTTTTTACTCATAATATTATAATTATAATATCAATAATATTTTAAATCAATTTTTTTTATAAAGTTTTATTTGAGTATATTAATAACATTAAAAAAGTTTTTCAAATATATCTTTACGATATTTTTGAATGTTAAAACTGGTGTTCATTTTAAATTCAATATTAATATTATAATCTCTCAATTTCACGCAAAATTATATTTCAATTTTTTTTAATAACCTTACTATAAGTTTAAAAAGATTTTGCTCGCTTAAGAGTTTTAACCCTTGATTGTTGGCGTGGACTACTACCATTCCGTGTTTTAGTAAGATATTTTGAACTATTTTCTAAAATTCGAATGTAAAATTTTGCATTTGCTTGTCCAACTATGCTTGGGTCAGGTTCAACCAAGTAAGTATTTAATTTGTCTAATTTATTATTTAAGTGTTTTATTATACTGTTATTTAGCATTATTTTGTAGCTACGTAATTTTGATAGCATTTTATTTAATTCTTTAATATAAATTTTTAATACATTTATTGGGTTGTTTGGAGGCCAATAATAACGTTCATAACTTTCTTGTAATAATCTACTTGCTACTTCTTGTGGATACTTAGGTAGGGCAGGGTGACTTTTTCGATAGGCATCTATTTTTTGTATTATATTTTCAATAACAATAATCAGTGAATAAGTAAAAGTTACTTTTACACCAAAAAACACAGTCAACTTTCTTAATTCACCTTGTGTATAGCGAACGCCGTTTTCTCTCATTTTTTTAGCATTTACTTTTAATTTATGCACTAAATATTTATAATCTTTAATAAAATAATTTGGATCATATAAATTAACAACATGCATTCTAAAATTAGGGTCAGTCATTGGTAAGCGAATCACAGAACCATTTAATAGCAAATTAAAAAAGTCTCTATCGTTAGTTGGTAATGTTTTTGGTTGAAAAACAGCCTTAACGCATTCTATTTCATAAGCTCGGTCTTTTATATCTTGTTTTTTGTCTTCTACTTCTTGTTCAATCGTTTTTTTCATTGAATAAATTAGGTCAACTACATCACGTGGTAATGCTGTCCCTGAAGGTATTGGCTTTACTAAAGGACGATTATAAGCATAAGTTTTGCTAAATTTTGGGACACCATGTTTTACTAATCTTTTAATGATTGCTTCTTTAGTTTTTCGCGTGCTTCTAGTTTTACTCTTTGTTCTAAACGAATACATATTATCCAATTCGACTAACTTATCATGTGGTATTTTTTCAAGTTCTTCTTTTGTTAAAAATTCTTGCTTTTCTTGAGTTTCTTGATTATATGAATTACGCCTTGTAAAAGGTAAGTTTATAAATTCCATATATTATTACTATATAACAATATAATAGTTTTACAACTAAGATTTAAAAATAAGATTTAAAAATAAGATTTAGAAATAAATAAGATTTAAACAGATTTTGCTCGTTTTTGTGTTGTATTATTTAATTTTGATTTTGATTTTAATTTTAATTTTTTACGCGGAGTATAGGAACGGGGCTTTTTAGAAAACTCTAAATCACTTTCTAACACTCGTTCCTTAAATTGTGCGTTTGGCTGGCCGACTATGCTAGGATTGCGTGGTGCTAAATAGTCATTTATGCTTGTTAATCTCTTATTTAACTCTTTTATTATTTTAGGATTTAATATTATTTTGTATCCACGTAATAGCAATAGCATTTTATTTAAACCACTAATATAAACTTTTAATACATTAATTGGTATATTTGCATTGCCTGGTAAATATCTCTCATAACGCTCACGCATTAATGTATATGCTTCATCTTCTGGATATATAAGCCCCTTTCGTGAGCGTGTAAAGCATCGTGTAATACGTTTACATAATGAGCCTAGACTAGCAATGTGACTAGTTCTATAATCTTCCACTTTTTGTAACATAGTATTAATAATAATAATCATCGTATATGCTGCTAGAACATATGTCTTAAAAAATTTAGCTATATATTTTTCTTTAAATTGCGCATAACTATCGAAAATGGCTGCATTAGGAATTTTACTAGGATTTGGATCTCCATAACGCCCTGATTCTATTCCCTTAGTGTCTATATATTGCCTTTTTTCTCTCAATTTGTCAGCATTTAGTCCAAATCTTTGTACTAAATAGCCATAATCTTTAATAAAATAATCGGGTGAATATAGATTATTAAAATGTTTAAAAAAAACGGCATTATTCTCTGACGGACTTATATTGGTCAAAGAAACTCTGCGTTCATTAAAAAGTAAATTAAAAAATGCTCCATAATAATATTTAGGTGGCTCACTTGCTTCAAATAGTGGTTTAAGAAACTCTATTTCATATTCTCTGTCTTCAATTTCTTTTTTCATAGTATATATTTTACCAACTAAATAAGGTGGTATAGAAGTTCCAGAAGGTAGAGCTTTTGCTATTGGGTGCTCTAATTCATATTTTAAATAAGAACCCAATTCTGACCTATATTTACTTCTTGTAACTCTATGTTTTAATAATCTTTGAATAATGGCATCTTTTGTTTTTCGCGTGCTTCTAGTTTTACTCTTTGTTTTAAACGAATACATCTTATCCATAGTAAATAAATGTTGATAATCAATTGCTTCTAATTCTTCTTTTGTTAAATAATCTTGATTCACAGAGGCCATTATAGCTATTATTATATAATGGCTATAATATAAAAATAAGATAAACATAAGATAAAATAAGATAATTAAGATAAAAATACTATTAAATTGATTTTAGTCGTTTTTGTGTTGTAGATTTTGATTTTTTGCGCGGGCTATATGACCGTTGCTTTTTAGGAAGAGCGGGTCCATTATCTAAAATTCTAATGCTAAATTTGGCGTTTGCTTGGTTCTCTATACTAGCATCGGGTTCAACTAAATACTCATTTAGTGTATCTAGTCTACTATTTAACTTATTTATTATATTAGGATTTAATAATATTTTGTAACCGCGCAATTTTAACAAGTGTTTATTTAAACCGCCAATATAAACTTTTAATACATTAACAGGTTTATTTTGAGGCCCAGGTAAATAACGTGTTTCTAATATTGTGTTTGCACTAGCTTGCGGATACTTAGGAACATAATTAGTATTCCAATAATTAAATATAGTTGCTAACACATCACCAATAACTATAATCATTGAATAAGCAGCTAATACATGCTCATAAAAAAATTTATCAATATGTAAGCGTTTAAAGTCAGCATAGCTAGTATATATTGCCCGACTAGGAATTGTATGTGTAAATGGTGGTTGGGGTCCGTAACGTCCTGAACGATGACCTAACGTGTCTCTATATGCTCCTTTTTCTTGTAATTTCTTGGCATTTATTCCAAATCGTTGTACTAAATATTTATAATCTTTAATAAAAAAGTCTGGACTATATAAATTTTCGACATGTGCGTTAAATCGTGCATTGTCGCCGTCCATGCGCAATCGAACAATGTAACCACGAATATAAAAATTAAAAAATGCTCCGAAGTTTTGTGGTCTTACTCTTGGTTCAAATATATTTTTAATAAAAGCCATTTCATAATCTCTGTCTTCAAGCTCTTCTTTCATACTATATATTTCTCCTACTAAATAAGGTGGTAAAAAGGTTCCTGATGGTAGCGACTTTGCTATTGGATGTTCAAATTCGTATTTTAAATAAGCACCAAGTTCTGAATCAAATTTGCTTCTTTTAACTCCATGTTTTAATAATCTTTTAATTATTGCGTCTTTTTTCATATTTGTACTTCTTGTTTTGTTACTTGTTTTAAACGAATAGTTCTTGTCCATTACAAGTAAATGTGGGTAGTTCATTGCTTCTAATTCTTCTTTTGTTAAATAATCTTGATTCACAGAGGCCATTATATTATATTATATTATATTATATTATAACATAATATATTATTTTAAGACTAATAATTAGTTATTTTTTTCTACTTTTTCCTTTGGAATGTTGCGCTTGTTGCTGTAGTTCCCATTCTGCGTGTAGCCGTAGTCGTTCTTGTTCTTGTTGCCATTGCCATTGTTGCCATTGCTGTTGTTGCCATTGCTGTTGTTGCCATTGCTGTTGTTGCCATTGCTGTTGTTGCCATTGCATTTGTTGCATTGACATAGACGGCGCACCATACATAAGAGGCGCATTATACATAGCACTATTAACAATAGCGGATGCATTATGCATAGCACTAGTAGGAGGCAGCTGAGGCATTTGAGACGGCATCTCATAGAGCAGCGTAGGGTCAATATTGTCAATAGGCGTGGGAGATTTAGGATATTTAGTAGGTACAGGCGGCACAAGAGGTTTTTGTCCTTTTGTTTTACTAAGCACCAGTTTTGTTACTTTTTCGGCTCCAACAGCATATACATCTTTAAAAATCTTTTTCAAAGTGTCCAATGTAATTAATGGATAATAGTTTAGAAGCTTGTCAAGAAAATAATTAATATTTTCTTCTAATAATTCTGCTTTAGCTAATTTATTATTTATGGAAAGATGTAATCCATTATTTAAACTAATAATTGCCTTTTTGAATTTTATCAAATAATATTCATATTCCTCTATTAATTTTTGATTTTCTTCTGTTATAATCCTTGCTTTTTCTAAATTGTCTTTTAATATACTATAATAACCATAATAGTATATTTTCTCATTTAATAAATTTGTAATACTTTGACATTCAAATAAAACATCTAACCCAAATATAGTAGTTCTGTATTGGTGTAATAATGATGATGAGAAAGACGGCGCAAATTGAGGTGTTATAATACCAAAATCGATGTCCGAAAAAGGATAAGGTATAGTACCAAACATAACAGCAAGTTTACAAATAGTTTTATTTTTATTTCTTTTATCATCTGGAGTCAAAAATGATAGTGTTGTACTATCACTATCTAAAAACCATTTTATTAGTTCAGAAATATTAATTGCTAATGTTTTCACTTCTTCTGTATTATATATACTAGTTGGTTTGGGTATAAGTAACACATCAATATCAGAACTTCTATGTAAATTACTTAAAACACTATGCCCATAACTAGTTGGCTCACATACACTTAATATTGTTCCCAAAACCAATTGAATGGCTTTTCCACCTTTAAAAATTAATTTGTAGTTACAATCACGTTGATTTTCCATTTTATTAGCTAATAGTGCAAATAATATAAACGCGGCACATAAAATAGTATTATAGTAATAAAAATTGCGCTCATTTGGATATTTTGTTAAACCATTAACTACTTCTATTTCGGCTTTGTCCGGAACATAATAGGTTGGAAGTATTTCTTTCATAGCCAAACATATATTATTATTAGCAATGTTATGACGACCGACAGGTGGAATCATAGCTTGTAACTGATTTTTTAAAGCAATTAGTTGGGCTTCTTCTTCATCACTAAAAAAAGTATTCCAATAACTAAGATTAGTTGGAAATAACTGAGCACCTCCTAAACCAAAATAGGTGTTTTGTTTTTTTATTTTTTTTGCTATTTTCTTTGCTATTTTCTTAGTATAACCTTTCTTAGTATAACCTTTCTTAGTAGAATGTTTCTTCATATTATAATATATAATTATATATTATTATATTATAGTTTTAAAAGAATTGCCTTAGTGTTTCATTACTTTCTTTTATATCAAAATCATAAACATATTTCACATAGCAGCGCAAAGTCATTGCTACATCAATAAGAGAATTGTGTTGTTCGGCTGGTAACGGCTCATCAGGAAACAATAGACTATATAGTTCGCTTAATTTTGGATTTTTATTATAAACTTGATTATTATTGCTTACTCTCTCTAATTTACAAAAATCTGTTGTGTTTTTCATAGTGCAATACTCTGGCTTTACTATTTGACCTTGCTTATTAAATTGTGTAAAATATTGTTTTACATTATGCCTGAAACATTCTACAAAAATTAGACGTTTATCAAACGAAATATTATGCCCAACAACTATGTCGCAGTCTTTCAAATAGATGTTAAATTCTTTTAATGCGTCTACAATATTTATGCCCTTACTGTCCAAAATCTCTCTACTAATGCTGTGAATGTTGAAACTTTCTGGTGTTATAATAATTGATTCATCAATCTTAATATAGTTATTTTTTATTAACGAACTATTATTGGAACAGTCATATAAAATATAGCTAAGTTGTATAATGTGCGGCCATTTAGATTTATCATATATTGAAGCACCTTTTTCTGGTAGGCCAGTGGTTTCAGTATCAAATACTAGCACTTTCATAGTAATAGTTAATATAAGACACTTGTTTTTAGTATAGTTTATTAATTAAATAATTAATAAACAATTTTTTAAACAATTAATTTTATTATTTTGAGAGAATTTTATTAGAGATTAGATATTAAAATATACAAAAACGCGTATTGTTTTCATTATCCCATATAACATTCAAACCAATATATTTTCTTATAGGATTTGGATCATATTCAATATAGTATACTATATCAACAGCGTCATAATCTGTTGACTTATAATATATTTCTAGTTCAGCGTGAGCGTTGTCTTACTTAATTGACCATTTGAAACTTTTATATTCATCATAAATATATAATAACAATCAACTACGTTATAACTGTTAACATTATAACTATTAAGACTAATGTCATAAGAAGACATTTTTTCTAATATAATATTATATATATTAAAAAAAAATATAAAAACAAATTTATAATACTTACTAATAGTATAACAATGCAAATTTTTGTAAAAACACTTACTGGAAAAACTATTACACTAGAAGTAGAGCCATCAGACAGTGTAGACAACATTAAATCCAAAATTCAAGATAAAGAGGGTATTCCACCCGACCAACAGCGCCTAATTTTTGCCGGAAAACAGCTTGAAGACGGGCGCACATTAAGCGATTATAATATTCAAAAAGAAAGCACACTTCACCTTGTATTACGTTTACGTGGGGGATACTAATCACTATTTTCATCATCTGTTAAATAACCATAAGTAATTAACTCAAAACTAATAGGATTTATACGCTTTAAATCTTCAATATACAGTTTTCTAGTATTAGTAGCTGTATATATTTTTAAATAAGCATCTGTTTGTGCGTCTAGCGCTTCATAAATATTTCTTAAAGTAAGCTTTCCTGTTTTATTAGACACATAATAGTATAATTTTATTTTGTCTCCATCTTCATTATAAAATGTATGTGTTATAACAATAGTAGGGTCTGTTCCTTCATAATATATAGTATCAATAGAGCCTTCATAGCCATCAATGTAAAAATTTTTAAAACTAAACTCTAGCATCTATATTACTATTTTTTAAGTTAAAAAATAGTAATCAATTTTAAAAAGTTTTAACATTTAGCTTAAACAATCAACAATTAACAATTAACAATAAACAATAAATTAATATATAATATAACTATATAAAAAATGGATGATAATGAGTCTTCATTAGATCCATACAGCGGCCCAATTACTGCTGATGGAGTCGCTTTTGAAGAGCTTCAAACAGCTATAACTAAATTGATATATGCTGAACTAATGTTAGAGTATAGTAATGCTACAAGAAGTAGTTTCGATTGGGCACGAGCAAACTACAAGAGTAGTTTAAATATAGCATTAGATAACGCTAACCGTTTATATAAAGTAGCAAATACTGATATAGACAAAGAAATCGCACAGGAATATATTGCTTTGATTAATACAAAGCTAGATGAATTACAAAAGCTTGATGACTTACAATCGGGAGGTTCAAGAAGAAGACGTATAAAGAGTGCTCGTAAAAAATCAAAGCGCCATAAAAAGACTCATCGTCGTAAACACTAACATCTAAGAGCTAAAAGCTAGTTTAAAAATAATAAAACAACTAAATAACAATTAAAAATTAATAATTAAACATTAACTGTTAATTATTAATTATGAAACTACAAGACGTGTTATTAGTATATATAATTTTTGTGTTTGCGCTATTTAATAGCACAAATGATGTAAGTCAAGATTGTCTATTTATTAATGGTGGAGGCTATTCTGGATTTTGGTATTATTATGGTTATTTACAAAAAAACACTAATAAAACTAATAAAACTAATAAAACTAATAAAACAATATATTGTTATTCCTCTGGTTGCTTAGCATATGTTGCTTCATTAACACATAATAATAGCACACATTTATATAATCTTGCAAATACATTAGCAATTGATTACAATAATAACAAGTTAACAAACTATGCTGTTAAAGACCAATTTATAAATAGCATTGCTAGCAAACTAAGTAACAGTAACATACAAAATTACAATCTTAATATATTAACTACAAATTATGTGGGTCAATGTATAATTAAACAACCAAAAACTATTAGTGAGTTAATAAATTATCTTGACGAAACAACTAATATACCTCTAATAACCACAAAAGCAGACTTATACAAAAATCTGGACGGAGGACTATGTTTTATATTAAATTTCAATAACTATTGTGCGACACATATTATGTTACCCTTTAATTTTAAATTTTTGACTGCTGTTTTTAACAGCAACCTTAGTATAGCTGATGTTAGTTATTTTATGGACTATGAAAAAAATTGATTATAATTTTAAAAAGTGTTACTATTTTATACAAGTCTAAATAAGGTTAGTACCAAGAAAATGGAAGTTAAACTTTTGCCTATTTTGTCTAAATTGCCTAATTTGCCTAAATTGACAACACTATTGCCGCCGTTTTGTGCTTTTATGATTGATGATATTGTGACTTGTAATATATGTTTAGAAGACAATGATGGAAACATTGAAGTAGATGGCTGTATTTCAGGAAGAGGTAAGCGAAGACTTATTACATCGTGCGGTCACATATTTCATAAAAAATGTTTACAACAATGGACTGCTGCGTCCCTTAAAGGTTCATTGTGTGGGCTAATTAGCTGCCCTTGTTGTAGAGGACCTGTATACATGGATGAGGAAAGCAATGAAACAAAAAAGAAATTATTTGCTGCTTTAGCGCGTTGTGATTGTTGTATAAGACATCAAAAAGACAAACCAACATCTTATACTTATGACCCTGATTTAGATAACAGAACTATGTCAAAAGCTCAAGAAACTGCTCTATACACTCTTTCAGCTGAAGACTATAAATATTGGTGCCAAGTCAACTCTTGGCGTCGCATGGATGAACGAGAATGGTGCGATTGTCATTGTAGAACAAGAATGCGAACAATGGTTCGTCGCATTCCGCCTCCTATTCCACATGACTTGTTTAATAAATAGGCTAAGTTCATAGTCTCAACATAAGCATAGTTTTTTTTAATCTTAAATTGCGAAACAATTTAAAATTTAATTACTAATAACATTAACTAATGCATAATGAATCAATTAAATAAAGTTAGGCTATGTCTTTTTTTAAATAGTTGTTTGGTATTATTTATAGGATTTTATATAACAAATTTTGCTAGTGATTCTAAATATTTTCGCTTTGGACCAAATGATGATTTTATATTTATAAGTGTACAAATTGACACTACACAAAAATATTGTAGTTTATTAACCTTAATATTTGTAAATGATGTAATTAGAGTTGTTATTCAAGAATTTGGAGACCCTGTATTATATATGAATGTTTATAATCCAGATAAAAAAGAAATAACTGAATTTAGTAAATTGCAATTATATTTTTATGCTAATGCTATGTTTTTTATAAATAATATTAGATATATTTTTACAATATTAATTAGTGTAACACAAATAGATATTGCTTTATTTTCCGTGCTAGTAGAACAAGTTATTGTAATTATTACAATAAAAATGTTACTTAATGAGAAAAAATTCATAAATAAAAAATCATTATTATATACCAATAAAGAAGTTGTTATAGAAATGGATAGTATAGATTCTAAGTAATAAAAAAATATATATAAATAGTTATATATAAATATAACTATAAATGAGTTTTAATTATTTAACAATTGGATTTGATTGCTCACCTGCGGCCGCATTGAAGGAGTTAAATTTGCGAGAATTTGCTCTCCCATTTGATTGGATTGTTTGTAACATAAAAAGTATACAAATATGTTTTGAAACTAAATTTAAAGATTTTCATAAAAACCTTACTTTTAATCACAATAAAACAAGATTAATAGACCATTATGGTTTTGAATTTCCACACGATTATCCATTAACCAATATGACTAATTTTGAAAATAATATAGGTGAGGGTGTATTTGGTGAAGAACAAGGCAATTGTATCACAGAAAAATGGTATAGTTATTATAGTGATGTATTAGACAAATATAATAGAAGAATTGAAAGATTTAATAATATTGTAAATGATACAAAACCGATTATTGTATTATGTAGATATAATACAAAAGATATATTCGATTTACAAGAACTATTTATAAAATATTATAAAAATAACAATATTTATTTTGTAAATTCATGTTATGAACCTTTTGAGAATGATTATATAAAAAATATTTATACAGAGAAGGAAAACAAGTGGAATGATGTAAATATATGGAAGGAAGGCATAAACGCTATTATAAAAAAAATAAAACAATAAAAACAATAAAATAATAAAACAATAAAACAATAAAGCAAAAATACAAAAATACAAAAATACAAAAATACAAAAATACAAAATACAAACAATAAAAATATTGTTATACTTTTTTAAAATTGAAATGCTTTTTAATTAGTTAAGTAACAGCCTGACCAAACTATATAAAGCAACTATGGATGCTATTATTGCTAAAAAAATTATGGACTTGATGACTGCCGAAGAGCACACCGAAGAGGTGAAGGATGCTAATGCTTTTGTTATGAAGTGGATTCAGCGTTCAATGGTTATAGCGCATCTTCCTGAAGGTTTGCTTAAAATCATGAACATGTGGGCAAGAAGAACTGAGTGGTATGACGATGACGGATATTCAAAGTTTGAGAAGTGTTTGTGGAAAGTTGTGTCTAGGGAGCTGAAGACCAGGGTGTTTGACCTTTTAGTGAAGTGGATGAATGAGGATAATGGCAATATGCCCGAAAAAAAAGATTTGTATTATGCTCTGGGCACCGCATCAAATAGTTTGTATTATTATCATAATAACTTATGGCCAACAATGGGTGCTGAACTGGAGTCTGAGGCTTGTAGGTGGGTTTTAGAACATGGAGAGCACGACCTCATAGAGAGTGGAGACGGTGGACATTTTCAGTATTACGACTGCATAAATGGGGAGGTGTGCTATCATTTGCCTCATATTCCTAAACCAAATCGCTTCTCAAAATACGAGAATGAAGAGGAAAAGTTTGAATATGAAGAAGAGGAAGCAGGCTGGGTTTGTGTTGGCGCTAACACTCTTGTTCCGTGCTAATAAGTATAAACTACATGTATTGTGTCTTATGTTTTGCATTTTTTTATTATTTTTTTTGAATAAAAATATTGTTATACTTTTTTAAAATTGAATTGCTTTTTAGCTTGTTTAGTAATAGCCTCTACAAATTGCAGCATCTAAAATCGCAATATCAATGAACGCAGCTATGATTGCTGAGATTCGGGATTTGTTTGGTGTTCTTATTATTGACGATATGTTGTTCAGGGTTAGTATAAACATGGCAATTGATGAAGTGGTCGATACTGTTCGAGACAGGTTTGATGTGGAGAGAATTCCTAGTGAAATGATGGCCGTCATCAATTGTTGGAGAAGAACCTTATCGTGGTATGATGAAGATTACGTGGCAAAGTTTGACCGTTGTTTGGAGGAAGCCGTCACTGATGAAATGAGAGAGTTCTTGAAAGGCTTTTTAGAGACACGGAGCAAGGACTTGGAAGACGGAATGACTCTCAAGGAAAGCGACTTGTATGATGCTGTGAAAAGCGCGTCGCATTATTTGTTGTCTAGGGATTGGGAAGCTGATCCTAAGTTGACAAATAGCGTAATTTGGTGGGCACAATATTATGGAGACCGTATTTTGCAATGTGACTACGAGCATACTGCTGTGTGGTTTAAGAATGAAAATAATACATTACATTACGAGTTGCCAGACATAGACCTTAATATGGTGGAGAACGAATAATAACATAGTGGTTTTTGAAACTCTTGTGTTGTATTGTGTTGTATTGTGTTGTGTATGTTGATTATTTTTTTTATTTTTTTTTTATTTTTATTTTAATTTTTATTTTTATCTTTATTTTAACTTTAAAAAATTATTGTTATGCTAATAAAAATTGAATTGATTTTCATACACACAACTATAGTAAGCAAAGTAAGCAAAGCAAGCAAAGCAAGACTATAAACTATGGATGCTCGCATTAGTGCTTTGTATGACGATGAGGCTAACGCGCCTTTAATAAATGATGCAATCAATGTACTAGTAAATACTATTCAAAAAAACATTATTACACACAATCTTTCTAGGCATTTGACGGCTATTATGAATAGTTGGATAAGAACGCATTCGTGGTATATTGATCATAAAATTAGAATGTCTAAGTTCGAGCATTGTCTTCGGAATGTACTATCTAGGGAAATGAGACGTCATGTAATTGATCTTTTAAAAATACGCGATAAAGAGTATGAGTATGGACTTGGAAGTTCTGTCAATGAAGACGACTTGGCTTTAGAAGTTCTTCGTGTGTCTATGTCAGAATTTAGTAGTAATTATTTTTGGGATATAAACGTCAAGTTATCTATCGAAGCAGAACTCTATCAACAAAATAACGGAGAGAGCCTAATAGATAGAGACTTTGAACGTCCTTTTTCGTGGTTCAGCAAACGAACTATGTCAACACATTATCGCTTGCCTCATGTTGCTAGTCATGCCAATAATGTAATCCCTTTAGAAGTATTGGCATTAGACTTCAAACATGTCCCAGGTTGGGAATGCTCTATTTGCTTGGAAGTTGATTCAGTCAATCATGTTAATTTGTTTACTTCTCATTGTGTTAGAACCGCTTGTAAGCATATATTCCATATGGCATGTTTGGATGATTGTAAGCGTGTATACTTAGAGCAAAAGGAAAATCATAACAAGATATGTGTTCCATGTCCTTTGTGTCGTGCACCTATTTATTAGAGTCTTATGTGTATTATATTGTGTTGTCTTGTCTTTTTTTATAAAAAAAACTGTTGTTTTATTAACTTATTAACTTATTAACTACAATAATGCGTTGTTTCATTAAAAGTTATTCTTGACTTTATAAGAACATCAGCACGACATAAAGGACAACTAATTTTTGGTTGCCGAGTGTCCTTTTTAACAGCTTCATCAAACATTGGATATAAACATGCACTATGAAAACTATGTTTGCACAAAGTTGTAATACTATTATTAGCATCCATAGCATCTAAACAAATAGGACAATCATTTTCACAAGCATCACAGACTTGTGTTGCGTCTTCTTGCCTAAGATTACAAATAATAGCATATATTTTATTTTTTATGTCTAAACAATCATCTTTGCTAGTTAAAAACTCCAATGCTTTATCGTATATATAATAAGCAAATAGTATAATCCAGTTATCTTTTTTAAACTCAGTAACAAGCAAATTTAGTTGAGCAAAATCATTATGTGCTGATGCTTTAAACGTTACATAATGAAATATTTTTAATCGATTATCAGCTATGTATTGATGCATTTCACATTGTTGTGCTTGTGGAACTTGTAAGCCTCTATAATAACCGTCTTTATCTAAAAATAATGTATCAATAAACATTAGCAATCCATAGTTAGTTTTCAATTCAAAGTCATCTTCACAATAATAATGTGTATTAGTCAATAGGTCATAAAACCGCTTAACATTTTGCTTATTCAAAATTATTTCCAATAAATAGTTTATAATTAGTCCATCCATACTATTTAAGGCTTGTGTAATGTGTTTGTCTTGATTATATTTTAATACAATCAAGAGAAATAAACTACAAGTAATCAATTTTTTTTAGCATAATGTTTATTATAAAAACAATATAAAAACAATAACTAATAAAAAAAATTGAATAACAACTATTTAAATAGTTAAATATATACATTAGCAAACTATTATGTCTTCAACTACGTCATCAACTATGTTTTTGAAGAAAATGCTTTACATTCCTGATTATGTTGTTTATGAAAACATTCCTAAAATCATTAAGTATTTTGATGACTTTAGTATTGCTAAAGTAAAGGACGTCCAAGTTATTCCGCATCATGAACCCGAATATTATGTTGAAGATCGTTATAATTATGGTTATGCGTTAATTGAGATTGATTATTATTATTATAATCAAGGTGCTTGTAATTTTTACAACTCAATTGAAAATAATAAGACACGCATGGTGTATGATGACCCATACTATTGGGAAGTTCAATTTAGCCCATTTAAAGAGCATAACACTGAACTTTATGATGTATATACTATAAACGACAACAGTATTAGCTATTATATTAATAGTAATGACTATAATAGTGAGTCTGACTGTTCTTATACAACTGAACTAGATGATGTAAAAAAGGACCCAGATTATATTGATGAACAAGATTCATCATCTAGTGACGATACTTATAATTATGAATATTATAAGAAAACTTACAATAGTTTTAAGACTAAGCAAAATGCAAAACGACAAAAGTTAAACGCCGAGCTTACTAATCTCAAAAAGACACTTGAACTTATTAAAAACAAGCAAGAACAAATGCATGCCTTGCTAATTAGCAATAGCAAAGGAAAAAGCATTAAGAAAGACAAAGACAAAGACAAAGACAAAGATACTAAAGTAGATTGGACACGGCGTCTTCGTATTAAGTATTAGTTATATATAAAATTCATCTTCATTAACAGTTGAGTCTTTACAACAACCATATGTATTACGGTGCCATTTGCTAATTCCATATTTTTTTATTCCTTCCATATGTTTGATTGTTCCATAACCTTTATTATTTAATAGTCCATAATAAGTGTCTAATTTAGGAAATTCTAAACACATGGATCTAATATAATTATCACGCTCGACCTTGGCTAATATTGAAGCAGCAGCAATAGAGCAATATTTATTATCACCCCCTTCAACAAGGACATTATTTAATTGCTTTATAACATTTGATTTTTTACAAAAATATGTATAACATTTAAAATCATTACCGTCAATTAGCAAATAAAATTGTTCATTTAAGTCATTAAAATTAACACAATTGGCTGTTTCATTATATTTTACAATAATTGCACTAATAGCATTATGCATAGCTTTTATAGTCGCATTTCTAATATTTAAACTATCTATTGCCTTTTCGTCTTCATAACAAATAGCCCAAAATAAGGCATTTGCTTTTATATAATCGGCAACTTCACTAATTTTCTTTTGTGAACTAAATTTTTTACTGTCTTTTAAACACTCATATTTAAAAGTGTCATTAATTGGTAAAATTACAGCAGCACTATATACACGCCCAAACATAGGCCCACGCCCTACTTCATCAATTCCAATTTCAAATAAAGTATTATTATTATGATATTTTTTTAAAAGACACGACTTAATAACTTTAGACATTAAAATTATATAGAAAAATTATATTATATATTTAATATAAATATGAATTTCAATTTTAAAAAAAATAATATATTAATAATTTTTTTATTAATGTTTGTAATATTATCATGTATTGTGTATATTAATATGATAAATATTAAAGAAGGTTTGGCTAATATTGCTACTAGTGTTCCAATCACTCGTATTGAACATAAAAGTTTTATAACAGAGGTTGAACCTAATACAGCTGACTTAAGTTATACTTATTATAAATTAACTGTTCCTACTCTCAATGGATACTTAAAGATAACAAATGGACTAACCGACCTTACAAGGCAAGGTGTAACAAGAAGTTCCGATTTTTCAATAAATGATGTAAGTTATACTTCAAGTGTTACTCCCCATTTATTTATAGAGTATCATAAAAACTATGGCATGTTTGGATTAAGTGATCAATCAAATGTAAAATTTTATCATTATTCTAGTCCAAACACTCGAACTACATTAGATATAGATATAAGTTATAGTGCTAGTGCTACAACTAGACTAAATAATTTTAATATGTTAATTAAAGAGTTTTCTGGAAATATTTATGAACCGTCTTCAAATCTCCATTTGACAAAGTTAAATGTAAATATTACAAGTATTGGTTCAGATAATCCAAAAGAGTTAATTAAAAATGGCAAGTTTGTATTAAAGCCTATTATTGATCCGCCAACAGACCCAGTAAGAACACAAATTCAAACAGCAAGTGGAGGAACAGCAACAGCAACATCAACAGGAGGGAGTGTTACATTAGGCGATACAAATCTAAATTTAGGATTATTGGGATCATTGTTTGGTGCAGACAATAGATATAGTGATAGTGAAATATATTCTTATTTATTACAAGATGGAGGATTAGGTGCTTCATATGTTCCACCAATATATAATAATTTTGAAACAGCAATGAATTTGCCATCTAATCCAATAGTAAATCCTGTTAATTCGATGAACCCATTAGACTATGCGGAATCATTATTTGGACCAAAGATTACTCCATCAATGGCTAAAAATTCATATTTAAATCAAAGCGATGCAACAACATTAGAAAGCAGCGCAAATACAATGAAGGCAATTACATCACAAACACCTAACTTTGATTATGCTGGTAATCTATTAGCGCAAAATTCGGATGGTTCTAATTCTAATTCTAATTCTAATTCTAATTCTAATTCTAATTCTATAAACTCTAATAAAAACATAGCAAAAGAAGACTATCCACCTTGTCCCGCACCTCAAAGATGTCCTGAGCCAAACTTTGAATGTAAAAAAATGCCTAAATATGAACAAGGAATAGATAATGCCTTCTTACCCAGACCTGTATTAACCGATTTTAGCACATTTGGTATGTAATTTTTATAATACTAACTTTTACTACGTTTTACTAAATATTAGTATGCTATTTTAGCATATTAATATTTAACATATACTATTTTTCTCAACTATTATGAATTATAGTAAAATAATTTATCATAATAGTATCATATTAGTATTATTATTTTTCAGAGTTAAAGTCTTATGGATTAGCCATAGCTTCTCCTCCTCATCCACCGCGCATTTTATATCTTTTATTAGCATTCATTTTTTTTGTTAGTTTTTTTACTAAATTTATTAAACGCGATTTTGTTAAACTAAATAAATTTAGACCTTTTTTGTATGTTTTTGAATGTCTATTTTTCATTTTATATAAATTATATATATTAAAAATAAATAATTTATAATATTAAATTATATATTTTAGATTTAGATTTATATTTAGATTTTAGATTTTAGACATTGTTTATCAATATTAAATGTTTTACATTTAGTTTCTTGCGGAACAATATTTATTACGCATTTAGATTTTTTTCCATACATTGGAGTAGTACAACCTGTTTCTTTCTTCTTTTTTGTATAATTAAATAATACATTTTTTTCAACAGTACATCTAGACCTAAAATGTTCGTAACGATCACGAACTTCACAATATGTTAGTCCAGAATTTTTACCTAACATTTTATTAATATGTTCATGTAAGTTATAAATATAATATGAAAAATTATAACGATTTTCAAATATTTTATCTAATAATGGATGTTTTTTTAAATTATTTTTTAAATTGATGCGACAATATTTACAAGGCAATGTATATTGTAAATTTAATAATAATTGTTTATATTTTTGCTTTTGTTGTTTTGTTGGTTCTAATGGATAATTAAAACTCATTACATGTAAATAATGCCATAAACTAGGTCCCCATACACTTGTTAACATACCATCACCGCTATTATAATCTTTTTTATTGTAAACCAATCTATTTTTTTGACTTTTAACATTTTTTTGACTTTTAACGTTTTTTTGACTTTTAACGTTTTTTTTATATGTTTTCTTCATATAATACTATTTATATTACACAATATAATATAATATAATATGTGTAAATATTATTATTTATTTATTAAATATATATAAATATGTTACTTCTTAAAATACTGAATAATTATTTTGAATATTTCAAAATATTCATAAGAAATACCCTAACAGACAGGTCATATATGTTGCTAATGTTTTTATTAGTGTTACTTTTTATTACATTAATGCTAGTATTATATAATAATTATATAAAAGACATAATTAGCAAAAAGCATGTATTAAATAGTGAATATGTTAATAATGTTAAAAAGCAAGATGAAATACTGGTGTTGTATTTCTATACAGAGTGGTGTCCTTATTGTAAGCAATCTATGCCAGAAATTAATAGATTTGAAGAACATATTAAAGGAGAAAATGGCAGTGCTAATTACAATATTACACTTACAAAAATAGATTGCGACAAACAAACTACTATTGCTGATAAATATAAAATAGAGGCTTATCCATCTATAAAATTAATATATAAAAATAAAGTATATGATTATGATGCTAGACCAAACAAAGCTAATTTAATACAATTTCTAGAAACATTTACACATTATAAATCTACATAAAAAGTAGGATTACAAAGTATGATTACACAGTTTTAGCCATATATTTTTCTGCTTGTATTCTTCCGAGATTTATTAAATAAGACCGCTCAGTGTCACTAGTAAACGCATGTATCCAATATCCAAGATTGATAGTTTGTTCAGTCAATGCTACATTAATTGAGTTTTCTATAGTAATATCTATATTTTCTATTGTAGAAATTTTATTAAAAAGTATTTTAATTATGAAAATAATTAATTCAAATAAATTAGAATTATTACCTAAAAAATCACTATTACCAGAAATTGGATCATTTTCACAAATTATTGGATTACCGCTAGAATCATAATAATTTTTATAAAATTCATTAGATAAGTCTATAGGACAAGTTTTATCAGTTTTAAAACATAATATACTTGATTCATCACAATTCTTATCTATTATACATTCATTTATTGGACATCCAACAAGTACGCCTCCGTCAAAATAAAAACATTCATTTTTGTAAAAAGGAACACATAATATAGGTATTGTTAAAGACATATATATTGCTTCAATAACTGGTAAATCAGGATAAGTAATATAATTAAGTTTTTCTGTTTTAAATTTTGTGAAATTACAAGTATACAAATTAAACTCGATATTTGTTAAATCATAAAATTCTTTTAATGTAATTGTTAACTCTATGTCTTTAGCCAAATATAAGGGTTTTAAACAATTAGTAACAAATTCGAGATTTATTAGTCCTTTGGTGTAAAACATATTTAGAAAATCATATGGTGTAAAATTAACTAGTTTTTCCCAAGGTCGCTTAATAAAAAAATCGTCCATCCACGACCATTCTAAATTAATTAAATAAACAAATGATATAATACAGCCTATTGATGTAGCATATATAGATTTAATATTATTATAGTCTAAATAGTTAATACTAGTTAAATATTTAAGCGCACCATATTGGACTAATCCAACAGGGCCTCCACCACATAATACAAGATGCTCTATTTTTGTATGTGTCATATTATTGCATATTAGTAGTAATATATATTTAATTATATTTAATTATATATGTATTATGTTATTTTATATATATTATATTAAAAAATATAATATATATGGCAAGCGATCCTTTTTATAATTTTTCAAATAAAATAGACAATGACGGTGATTCATTAAAATTAAATATAGACGAATTGTATGTAAAAAAACAACAACAGGACTTGAATATAGTAAATAACTATAATAAAATATTAGTTAGAATACACAATAAAATAAAATATGTTTCAAGAAATTTGGTTAATGAAAACTGTTGTTGGTATATAATGCCTGAAGTAATTATAGGTATTCCTATGTATGATTATAGGGATTGCACGGCATATGTTATAGAAAAGCTTAGAGAAAATAAGTTTGTTGTTCGTTATACTCATCCCAATTTATTGTTTATTAGTTGGAAGCATTGGGTTCCAAGTTATGTTCGTAATGAGATTAAAAAAAAAACAGGAACACTAGTTGATGAGTTTGGTAATATTGTAAATGCTAATTTAGAAGAAACCCCTACTGAAAGTAAAAATGACTCTAATGAATTATTATTTTCCAGTACTAAACAAATTAAAAACACAAATGCATCAAGTTCTAACTATAAAGATACGAAATCATATAAACCGTCTGGAAATCTAGTTTATAATAATAATTTGCTAGAAAAATTAAAAGTCTAATTTATGCTTTCGTTTATTTATTACTCCGTTTATATAATGCTTCGTTTATGTATTACTTCGTTTATTTATTACTTCGTTTATTTATTACTCCGTTTACGTGTTACTCTTTTACGTATTACTCTTTTACGTATTATGTTTTTACGTGTTACTCTTTTACGTATTATGTTTTTGTTGCGTTTTCCACCATAACTACTATTAAAATTTAAAGCTCTAGTTATTATATTAGAACTTTTTTTAGCAACAATATTTTTGTCTAAATTATTTAGCTCATCATAAAATACTTTTAAAATAGCACTACTATATTTGTATATATAATAATTGAGCTCTAATATTTTATATTTTGTTTTATGGGTTAACATTAAAATTTTATTATAAGTCAAATTATCATCTATTTTGGTAATTAGTTTCTTTTTCTTATCAAATACAACTATATTTTTAATTATTTTTGTATACAAATATCTTCTGTTATAAAAATAATGTTTTATCATTTTCTTTAAAATTGTTTTGATAAAAGCAAATGCTTTGTAATTAATATTTTTAAATAGGTCATCATTATTTTGCTCGCTTGTTAAAGAGTCGCGATTAGGATTACTATTAATATCAATATTATGGTCACTAGTTAAAGGGTCGCTAGTTAAAGGGTCGCGAATGGGTTCATTAGTTAAAGGGTCGCTAGTTAAAGGATCGCTAGTTGAAGGAACGCTAGTTAAAGGGTCACTATTATAATCACTATTAAGACCACCGGTTAAAGGGTTGCGATTGGATTCGCTTGTATTAGTTTGACTGTGGTCTCTAACTATGTGAACGCATATTGTTTTTAAATAGTCTTTACAAGTTATTAATAAGCCATCCAATTCGCCTGATTTACTCTTTAGAGCTTCTAAATTACTTTGATTTTCTTTTTTATAATCAACTTTTAAATTTAAAAAACTTAAGGTATCAATAGAGTCATCAAAAATTATTGAGCGCCTTGTAATTGTATCCAATTCAAATAATTTGTGGCGCTTATCATCCCTTTGTTCATCACAAAAATATTTTGCTAATTTTGCTAAATTTTTAGCAAACTGTTCATTACTTATTGAGTCTAAGGTTTCTTTTAATGTTTTTTCACTAAAATTATTTGAGTTGAGTTCAAAATAATCTGTAAATAAGATTACAAAAATGGAGTAAAATAAATTTTTGGTTGGTTTATATTTAACAGGATCTACAGTAGTTTCACTTGGTGGGTCTTCTTCGTAGTTAGTAAAAGGAAAAAAATCACGAATTTTATCTACTATATAATTTCCACCTACGCTAGGATTAAGATTAGGAACAGCTTCATTCGGCTTTGGAACAGCTTCATTAGGACTTGGATTAGGCACAGATTCATTAGGATTTGGATTAGGCACAGATTCATTAGGATTTGGATTAGGCACAGATTCATTTATTACTGGATTTGGAACACTTGGCTTAATTTGTTCTAGCGTTGGAGCTAGCGTTGGAACTGTTTTGGGAAGTTCAGGAACTGTTTGAGGGCCTAATTCAGGAACTGTTTGAGGACCTAACTCAGGAACTGTTTGAGGACCTAACTCAGGAACTGTTTGAGGACCTAATTCAGGTAAAACTTCTGGTTGTGATCTCTTAGCTTCGTCTCTTGTTCTAGCTTCGTCTTGCTCTTGCTCTTGCTCTTGCTCTTGCTCTCTTGCTTCGTCTCTAGCTTCCTCTATAGTTCTAACTTCGTCTTGCTCTTGCTCTCTTGGTCTAGCTTCGTCTCTTTCTTCATCTTTGACTTCATCTTGTCTCCTGAGTTCTTCTTTAGTTCTATCTTGTTCCGAGCTACTAGGTTCCTGAATTAAAGTACTATCATCATTAATTAATGGCTCATTATCAGTTTCAACTAGTGCTTTATAGTTATTAAATGTCTCATGTATTGATTTTATAATAATATAAATCTTAATAAATATTACAGAAATAATTTTACATAAGATTTTCTTTTTATTTAATTCGTCATCTCCGCTTGACTCCTTTAAATTCTCAGAAGCTAAGATTTTTTTTAAATCTTCTAAATCAAAAAAATATAATACTTTATTTTTATAATTATTTTTAGTGTCTGGATTTGTTTCATCATTAATATTAATATTAAATGGAATATTAATTCTTTTAATGTAATTGTCAAATATAGAATTAGTCAATATATACAAATCTTTACATTCATCACAATATTTGCTTTGACCGGTTTTATTTGTTTCATAGTCTTTAACTATATTTGCTAATAAATTTGTGTTATTTAAATATTCTGTAAATTTAATATTTATAAATTGGTTAAACTCTTTATCTGTTTTTCTAGGATTTGTAAAAAAATCAGCTATAAAATTATCTGATAAAAAATCCATAATAGACTAATATTATATATTACTAATAATATATAATATATATAATAATTAATATAATTTATTTAAATTATATAAATAATTTAAATAATTGAAACAAATAAGTTTATTAATAAAGTATTAAATATATTTGACTATTAAATGATTCAAGAATCAAGCATTATTAGCTCGTTACAACCCAATTGTACTACAAAAAAAATAAAACAAAAAGCTAGTTCAAATAAAAATTTGTGGACCATGTTTGATGAAGAAGTTAATACTAATAATAAAACACTTGAATGTGTGTATATTAAAGAACAAGAATTAAATAAAAATGACGGTTTATGTATTAATTGTAAGTATTGTTTATTTATAGGAGAAGACGGATTTTTAACATGTTCTAACAATAAATGTGGAGTTATTTATAAAGATAATTTAGATAATTCTGCTGAATGGCGTTATTATGGTAATGATGATAATAACCACTCTGATCCAACAAGATGTGGAATGCCTATTAATCCATTATTAAGAGAATCATCATATAGTTGTAAAGTATTGTGTATAGGAAAATCTAGTTACGAAATGCATAAGATCCGTAGATACACAGACTGGCAAGCTATGCCATATAAGGAAAAATCACAATATGATGAATTTCAGTTTATTTCTGTAATTTCGCAAAACTCTGGAATACCCAAAATTATTATTGATGAGGCTATGAGAATTCATAAAAAAATATCCGAAACAAAAACATATAGAGGATTAAATCGTGATGGTATTATTGCGGCTTCTATTTATATAGCATGTAGAATGAATAATTATCCAAGAACAGCAAAAGAAATAGCCAATATTTTCAATTTAGATAATGCTAGTGCTACAAAAGGTTGTAAAAATGCGCTTTCCGTTATTAATGATTTAGAACAAACTAATGAAATCAATGAAGATATTACATCATTAAGTAAAACAACTCCCACTTCATTTATTGAGAGATTTTGTAGCAAATTATGTATTAATAATGAATTAACAAATCTATGTAAATTTGTTGCCTTTAAGATTGAACAATTACATTTAATACCAGAAAATACTCCTCATTCTATTGCTGGAGGCATTATATATTTTGTATCACAAACATGTAATTTAAACATATCAAAATCGGCTATTAATAATGTTAGCAAAATTAGTGAAGTAACAATCAATAAATGCTATAAAAAATTAGAGAGTTATAAAACTATTTTAATTCCTCAAACAATTATTGCAAAATATAATTAATATAATAAACTTTAAAACTTTTAAACTTTTAAAACTTTTATATTGTTCTTTTATATATAGATTAGCTTATGGTAAAACCATTAACTAAAAAAATCAATACAACTAATCCTGGAACTAAATATGAGAGACTAAAAAAAAATATAATAAAATATGGTTCATTAGTAATTTTATTTGTATTAATTTTTGATAAACTAACAATATTTGTTATAATGTATTTATTTGTTTTTTTTAAACGACTTTGTTTTAAACATAAAGAACCGTTTACTAAACTAGATTATAGTAATTTTGACACTTCATATAATAATTTTTCATACAACCCACTGTATTCACAAGTATTTAAAAACACAGGCTTAAATCTAAAATCTTATAATAATGTAGCAATTGACCCAAGAAAACCATTATTAGAAAATAACAAATTTTTACCTGAATGTTGTCTGTATAATAGTGAATATAGCACATCAAAAGGCTGTGCATGTATTACACCAACCCAGCAAGAATATTTAAGGCGACGAGGAACAAATAAATCGGCTTCTTCATTTATACAAGATAATAGTAGCTATAATAATCTATTTTTCTCTCCAACATTAGCAATTAAAGGCGACCCTATTCCATTTAATAAAAATGATACGCGTTATATTGTGGACTTTGCTGATTTAACTAGCGCTAAAATTAATGAGTTTGCTAATTTAACCAACAAATTAGATAGTGAATTAATTGATTATAATCCAAGTACTCAAGTGACTATTTAATTATATATTTTATATATTTTATAATATAATATATAATTAAATAGGCAACAATGCCACCATTTATGAGATTTTTAAGTAACAAGACAAAAACACCCAAACCTAAGAGTAAAAGTAAATCTAAAAGTAAGAGTAAGAGTAAAAGCAAAAGTATAAGTGTATCATTTAGTCCAGCAACAAAAAGTAAAATAGCCATTTTTACTAAAAAGAGAAACATGAGACACTTATTTAAAAAAATTAATAAACTACAAGAAACCAAAAAAAAAATAGACTCGTTTACTAAAAAGAGAAAACATAAAATTAGTCAGCGCGTTTTTAGAAGAATTAAAAGCGAACAAGAAAAAAATAAACAAGAAGATAATAGTTGTTCTATATGTTTTGACACTATGTCAAATAATGGACCACTAAGAACAACACCATGCGGACACACATTTCATAGTGAGTGTTTAAATACTTGGCTAAGGACAAAAATTACTTGTCCACTATGTAGAGCGCAGGTTCAAGCACCTGTAATAGTTCCACAAATAAATCCACAATTAGCTCAACAAATAGCAGATGCTAATGATGACGCAAATGAATTGGCAATATTACAAATGGTTGAGAACTATTGGACTGAACAAGGTAGGAGTCCTGTTGAAGTTGAATTACTAAAATTATGTAAACTTACAGTCTTGAAATTGTCTAGACTTGTTAGGCGTTATAGTCGGGCAAATACTAATGCCTACACAACAGCACAAGCTAATGCACGGGACTATGCTATAGCACACCATCTGGATTTAGACTATTATTATACTCTGGAAGATACTTATAATCCACAACTTCCATTAGAAGCACCAGTAGCACCTCCACCAGCACCTATAACAAGTCCAAATCTTTCATCATTACGCACAGCATATACCATATAGTTCATTCTAAAATACAATCTTAACTAACTATTAAACTAATATAATATAGTGTTAAATATTAAACACAATTAGCTATTAACTATTAATATGAAGTTATTTTTTCTTATATATTTAAAGCTAGTAAGTCTAAATTGCTTTTCTCTCTATGCTATTAAAACAAAATCAAGCAATTCTTTAACATATAAAAGAAGATATGCTAATCCAGTATATTTAAATGAAAATACTAATGACAATGAAAATGATTCAAACAGTAAATCATTTTATGACTTTATAAAACAAAAAAACTTTACATTAAATATTGATGAAAACTATGTAGAAAACTATATAACTAAATTTGTAGAAAATTATGAAAAAAATCAAAAAGAAAATGAGACACAAAATGACATACAAAGCGATAAACAAAATGAGACACTAACACATAAATATTTAACTACCTATAATTCATATGAAAAATATATTAAAGCACCAATGTCTAAGGATTTAAAAATGTTAACACCTGAATCTGTTATTGAATGGGCCAAGACTTGGACTTATGAGATGGTTCATATTCCAAATCAGTTTCCCACATTTATGTTTCAAGATATGTTTAAAATGCGCGATTTTGCTAACATTAACTCGTCTCAAACTTATTTTTATATTGGATTTTTTCCGAAAAAAGTGGATTTAAAACAAGGGCCCTATTTTATTGGTGCGTTTGAACTTGTACCTACTAAGCGCGAATTCTTAACACACGCAATAATACAAAATCCATATTATTACAATACTAATTATGATAAAACGAAGTTGGTTGACTTTAAAAAAGAATTACTTGCTTTATGTAGAGATGCCGACGTTTTTTTAAAATTTTCTAATCTTAAAAATGGTAAAAATGAGAGATATTATTATTCATGGTTATACGACAACATTTAATGGTTAAGACTTATTATTTTTATATTATTATATTTTGCTATACTATAATATGCCAAAACCATATAAAAAGAAAACACGCACTAAAAACGCTAAAGCTAACGCTAAAGCTAACGCAGGACATGTATCGGCGCGAGCACGTGAATTATTAGCAGCAATTGAAGCCACATTAATTCAAAACCACGCACAATTAGCACAATCTATAGCAAGAATAGCTCCTATTCTTGTTTTAAAATCAACACAATATAAAGCTTTTATAAATAGTGTAACAACCTCCTATGAGTATAAGCGTAAAAATATTCCATCTATATTACTAACTATGTTAGCACAAAGCAGCACTGTTTTACAAAGAGTTAATCATTTACTAAAGTTTCATAATGAAGCCGGATTTTTACAAGATGAATTAGGAAGACGTGGTCTTAATGCTATATCGGCTTTTATAGAATTAACATTAACTAGTATGGAAGAATTAGAAGAAACTATGCGTGACTATACTCAAAATGCTTTAGCTGATTATAGAGGAGCACAGTTAGGAATTGAAACGCAACCAAATATGAGAAATATAACTACTCGATATACAGATGCTATTGTAAGACCAGCACGCACCACAAGAGCGCAAGCTTTAACAAGAAGAATACGAAGCATTTAATAGCTATAAGTCGCATTCTTAAAAAAACAAAAAAAATTGTTTAACACTTAGTAATCATATTTATACTAATTTAAATATAAACACTAAAAATTAGATTATGTAATATGAATTGTATTTTTTGTTGTGTATTTACTCAAGAAAAATATATAGATATGTTTTTTCTTTTACTAGAAAGTATCTTTATTTATGGAGATTTAGATTCTAATACTAATATATTAGTATATACATCTACACCATTTATGAATAAAATTAAACAAAGTCATTTGTTTAATTGTGAAAAAATTAAATTTGAAATAAATGATAATTATAACAATATTGATAAAGCTTGTAAAGCAAGATTAGATTTATTTAAATTTACTTCAATAATAAATTATAATAAAATACTTTATCTGGATACTGATATAATAGTTAAAGATTCTATAAATAAAGTATTTGATGTATGCAAAGATGATATATTATATGTGCTTGAAGAGGGTAATGTTGCTACTCATCACTTTAATAATGTTAATCATGATTATTACGGGAAAACACTATTTGGAGATGAACTAGCTAATTACAATGATACATCAGGATTTACAAGTGCTATATTATTATTTAATAATTGCGAAAAAATAAAAACATTATTTGATAAAATAACTGAGGATATTATTAAAAGACCACACGCTTTTCACGATCAACCACATATAGTATATAATGCTTTTAAATATAATTTATACAATAATAAGATTTTAAAAGATTATGTTGTAAATAATGATAATAATATATACAGTAATAAAGTTATACATCATTTTCCAGGAGGGCCTGGAAATTACGGAGACAAAATACAAAAAATGACTATTTTTTTAAATAGTATTAAAGATTTTACTATATGGGATGCTATTAATGAGACAAAAAATTATATTAACATAAATTTATTACCAATTATTAACAATTGTGGAGAATTATTAGAAGGAAATATTTTTATGTTGCATCATACAACTAATTATACAGAAGTTTTTCTAAACAAAACAAAAAATATAAGTAATATGGTTTTAAATAAAAATTTAAAAGATGTCATGGAAATTGGGTTTAATTCTGGATTTTCTACCTTGTTAATGCTTTTATCTAATCCAAATATTAACATAACTTGCTTTGACTTGGGAGAGCACACATATACTATACCATGTTATAATAAAATGAAAGAAACATTTGGTAATAGAATAAATATAATAATTGGAGATAGCACAAAAACATTACAAAATGTTAATACTATTTATGATTTAATACATATAGATGGAGGACATTCAACAGAAGTAGCCAATAGTGATATTATAAATTCGTATAGATTATCTAGACAAGGAACAATATTAATTATGGATGACTATGACTTTCCTAATTTACATAATTTATGGGATAATTATATAATAAAATATAATTTAAAAAATTTACATATAAATGTTTACAATTCTCCACATCACGATATTAAATATATAGATGTGATTAACATTCCAATTCCAAAAGTATTATTCCAAACACATAAAAATAACCCTGAAACATATGTTTTAGATATGATAAAAAATATATTACCTTGTGATTGGAAATATGAGTTTTATAATGATGAAAATATAATACAGTTTTTTATAGATAATCCAATAACAGAATTACCTGATATAATTAATAAATTTAATTCTTTTAAAATTGGACCACATAAGGCTGATTTATTTCGGTATTATTATATATATGTAAGAGGTGGATTTTATATGGATTGTGATGCTATGTTATATACAAATATTGAACATGTTGTAAAAAATTATGATTTTGTTTCTGTTAATTCATCTGCTGTTCATAGTGCAATTTTTCAAGGTGTTATTGGTGCTTCTCCTGGGAATAAAATTATTAAAGAAGCATTATTTCATGCATATAACACAAGTCCACAAATTTTAGATAAAGAGTATCACTATTTATGTAGAGAGTTATATAATATTGTAACTCGTAATGATTTTGGATATAATATAAAATTATATAAAGAAAAGATAATAAATGATTCAGTAGCTGATATACTTGATGGAGAAATTGTGTTATTTAAACACTATTTTAAATATAAAGTAATACCTTATTTCTAGTGATTTGAATAAATACAACAATAACGAATTATACAGGTTTGATTTTAGAGTTTTAACTACATATACAATACCAAATAATATGGTTAGACTAGGATAAGAGCATACAGTGGATATATTATTACCGATGGATTTGACTATAATTTATTTATTTCATGTGGAATTGGAAAGTTAGTTAATTAATTATACATTCCATAAGGAATGTTATCTGTATTTTCTTTTTTAATTAAATCGTCAATAATCTCTCGAGTTAAAATACACGGAAAACAGAGTTTAGTTTTTAATTTTAGTCCTTCGCTAGCTTCAAATAAATTTATATTAGGCTTCATTAATCTATATAAATTTAACTTTTTATAAATAATTTCTAGGCAACGTTTTAGATTGCGCACACCATCTTCTTTTTCTGTAAAATCATTAATAATGTATTCTAACAGCTCATCATTGAAAACAATGGTTGAACAGTCAAACTTGATTTCATCTCTAATTTTTGGTAATAAATGCTCTTTAGCAATAATAAGTTTTTCTTTGGTTTTATATCCTTTTGTCTCAATTTTATACATTCGGTCTTTTAGCACATTATTTACAGCATTTTCATCATTATAACTGAATATGAAGAGTGCTTTAGACATATTAATACTAATTTCTGAAAAATATTTGTCGCTAAACTTAGTATTTTGAGTACTATCTGTTAAATGAGTTAATACACCAGTGACTTCTTGTCCTTTAAACGAATCACTTAATTTATCTAATTCATCAAATAATATAACAGGATTCATACAACCACATTGAATCAATATATCAATAATTTTGCCATACTTACTACCTTCATATGTATAATCAAATCCATCTAAAAATCCGGCATCTCCGCAACCACCTAATGCGACGAGCGCAAATGGTCTGTTTAAAATTTTACTGATACCTTCTTTAATTAATGTGGTTTTGCCTGTGCCTGGTGGTCCTTTAATGGCAATAGCACAACCAATCGCATTTGGATTTACTAACCATAGTCCAACCATTTGCATAATTTGAATTTTAGCATCTTCAAGCCCATATACAACACTGTCTAATGTTTTTTTTGTATATTCCATAAAGTCATGACACTTATCAATACCATCAGCAAAACTAATAGGTAAATTATTATATTTATTAAAAGGGATTTTCAAAAAGGCATCTACCCATGATTTAATTTTATAAAATTCACTATTTCCAAAACCACCACCCATAGAACGCATAATATTGATTTTTCGTAAAGCACACGCTTTATATTCATTAGGAATATCAAGGTCTACTAAATGTAACAAATATGGTTTATCGATTGTTGTTAAATTTTGTAATTCTTGTAGCTTTTCAATAACAATTTCTTGTTTATGATTTGATAAGCATTTTTTAAAGTAGTCTGCCTCTTTATCTTCATTATGTAAAATCTTAGAAAAGACTCTGTAATTTTTATTAGAAATTTTTAGTTCGGCTTCATTTTCTTTGCCTACTTTATTTTTTTTGGTCTCATCTTTTTTGCCTTCTTCGTATTCTTCGTCTTCTTCGTCTTCTTCATCTATACCTTGTTCCTCATCATATTCCTCCTCATATTCTTCATCGCATTCTTCATCGCCTTCTTCATCGCCTTCTTCATTATTTTTAATATTTATAATAATAACATTTTTACCGCTTGCTTTTTGGTCTTTAAATCGTTTATGTAAGTTATTTTTAGCAATTGTTTTTAATAATTTAGCCTGCGGTTTTAAAAACATAGCATTTCTTAAAACAAAATTCTTAAATAGATTTGTATCTTTGTTTTTTTCTAACTCGTTATTTACTTTAGCAGAGCTATATTTTGATGGATAAAGTGAATTTAACAGTTTATAATATTCTACTTTATCAAATTTGCTGTTACTATCTTCTTCCTCTTCTTCCTCTTCTTCCTCTTCATCTTCTTCATCTTCATCGTCTTCTTCCTCTTCATCTTCTTCATCTTCTTCTTCATAATCTGGGTCTTCATCTTCATAGTCATCATTATTTTCAATTATAGTATTACTATATTTTGGCTTCTTAATAGCTCCTGAAGTTAACCTAGTATTATATTTATGAGTATATGAAGACATATTAATTATTATAAGTTAATAATTAATATTAAGTATTCAATTTTATAACAATTATATAATACTAAAATAAATAGTCTTAAATAGTCTTAAATAGTCTTAAATAGTCTTAAATAGTCTTAAATAGTCTTAAATAGTCTTAAATAGTCTTAAATAGTCTTAAATAGTC
>Ga0208226_1000007_pt1 | contig 100874 bp, 73 predicted proteins | sample LakMenE18May11ns_FD_150713 | JGI IMG/M metagenome (GOLD analysis project Ga0208226, IMG submission 150713) | Freshwater microbial communities from Lake Mendota, WI - 18MAY2011 deep hole epilimnion ns (SPAdes) | ecosystem: Environmental > Aquatic > Freshwater > Lake > Epilimnion/Euphotic zone ... | reverse complement strand
TTGGGAAGATATTCTTTGGGGGATAGTCAACTCTAAGGAATTCTTATTAAGGCAATAATGAAAAATATCTATGTTTACTCTGCTGTTTTGGTGTTGGTTTTATTACAAACTCCTCTTGCTTTTTGTTTTCAAACCGATCTGAAGCAACCCCAGATCAATAATGAACTCCTTGGTTTTATCAAGGAGCATTTGGGCGTGTCTTCCTATGGGAATTACATGGGTGGGAAAAAAGTTGGCTGGGATACGGATGAGATTAAACTTACCAAGCTTAATGGAGTGGAAGTAGTTTCCCAAGTTTCAGAGTCGTATTTCAAAGCGCTTTTTGGCGGTAATAAAACTGAAGTTATTGATAGGACAGAAGTTTTGTACAGTCTTGTGGGTAAAGGTGAGATTCTTCTCATCAAATCGTTTCATCTTGAGAATGGTGCAAAAAAAACTAGAGAACTTAACTTACAAAAAGGTGGTTTGACCTTGGTCACCACAACTCAAAATCGTTTAGACGAAAAGAAGGTATCCAAACCTAAAGAAAACCTTTCGATGCAAATGGATCTAGCCTCATGGCTTAAAAGTAAACGCAACAAAGGGGATGTTTTTGATTGTTTTTCCACATCCGTAGAAGAAGACGATCTTAATGTTCCCACCCGCTATATCTACAAAAGTAAAAAAAACATCCAAGTAACTGGTGGAGATTTGATGGTTCATGAAGTGGATCAAGAAACGCATGGTGCCCTTTTTTACTCCCTTTTAGAAAACAATGGTAGGCTTCATTATGGCCGTATGGGGAAAATTATCGAATATCGCCTTGAAAGTAATGATGTTGCGAAAAAGCTTGATAATGATCTTGTGGATCTTATTCAAATATCTGCAGTAACACTGGACAAAAAGTTGGGTGATCCCGTTAAAATTAAATCACTCAAATTGAGTTTTGTTGCTGATGATCATTTTGATGTGCCCCAATCGCATAGGCAAATAATCACCAAGGGTAAAGACAATAATTTGGTTATGGAGATCAAGCGTGATTTTATTATTAAAAATGGGAAGGCTCTTCTTCCAGATGAACGAAAGCGCTCGCTTGCCTCCAGTATTAGCATTCCTTCTGATAATCCTAAAATTATCGCTTTAGCCACCAAAATTGTTGGTGATGCCCCCACGGATTTCGAAAAGGTTTCTCGAATTGTTAAATGGATTTTTACAAATCTTGAAAAAACCATGGCGAAAAATAGTGATAATGCACTTGATATTCTTGATAAAAAAGCAGGCGATTGCACCGAACATACACTCCTTTTTGTAACTTTGGCTCGTGCTCTAGGTATACCTTCCAGAGAAGTGGGGGGTATTGCTTATATGGCTGGCGAAAAAACCCCTAAAATGGCTTGGCATGCTTGGGCCGAGTTCCATGATGGCAAACAATGGCTTACCGCAGACCCTACTTGGAATCAAACTCTTGTTGATGGAACACATATTAAGTTTAGCGAAGGTTCCACCGATTTGAAATGGCTCAATATTCTTGGCGGTTTGACTCTGCAAGTTATTGATTTTCAAAAAGATTAGTACCGTGGTATCGGTCATAAATAAAACACAGATCAAGAGGTTACGGTATGTTTTCGCGAAGATGTTTTCTCAGGCAAGGCGCTGCTCTTTCTGTAGTCGGCTCTGCTTTGCCTAGCACCCTTCTAGCAGCAAGCCCCAAAGCGAAAGCAAAATCAATTATTTTTTTGCACCAATTTGGTGGCCCAAGCCAGATGGATACTTTTGATTTGAAACCCAATGCACCTGATGCATACCGCGGGCCTCTCAAAGGGATTTCCTCCATCGTTCCATCCATGCCCATCGGGGAAATGCTGCCCAATATGGCTAAGGTAATGGATCGAGTAACCATCGTTCGAAGTGTGCATCATGAGATGAAGAATCATAATTCTGCAGCCTATTACAGTCTTACTGGTTATTCGCCTGCAACCGATGACCAGAGGTTGCGTGATACGCTTGATTTGTTTCCTGCTTATGGTTCGATTGTCAGTAAATTTAAACCGAAATCTGGAGGTGTGCCGCCCTTTATTTCTTTTCCTCATGTAATCAGGGATGGGTCGGTTACCCCCGGGCAACATGCTAGCTTTATGGGGAAAACCTACGATCCTTTTTTCATTGGCCAAGATCCCAACTCCACAGATTTCAACCTCCCCGAACTTGTCCTTCCTTCTGGTATCAACCCTGAACGAATTGTAAACCGCAAAGAAATGATGTCTATCATTGATGCTGAAACCAAGATCCTTGAGAAATCTTCCAAGGCTAAGGGCATTCAGGATAATTATGATCGGGTTCATGATATGCTTACTTCCAAAACTATTCGAACTGCATTTGATATTTCCGCAGAGCCCCTTGCGGTGCGGGAACGCTATGGCAGAACCACTTATGGGCAATCTTGCCTTCTTGCAAGAAGATTGGTTGAGGCAGGTGCGGCATTTATTAACGTTTATTTTTCTTCCCAGATTGGCGGTTGCGAAGGTGGGTGGGATACGCATGGATTCCGTGATAAACCCATGTATCCGGTAATGAAAAATCATCTTCTGCCCATCACGGATAAAACTTTACCAACCTTGATTTTGGATTTGGAAGAGAGGGGCTTGCTTGATTCAACTTTGATATTCTGGGCGGGTGAATTTGGTCGAACACCAAAAATGAATAATCTTTCCGGCCGTGATCATTGGCCTCAATGCTACACGGTTCTCTTTGCAGGCGGTGGGGTGAAAAAGGGTTTTGTATTTGGTTCTTCAGATTCCAAAGGGGCATTTCCTGCAACAGACCCTGTTCGGCCGGAAGATCTTTCTGCAACCCTATTTCATTTGATGGGTATCAACCCCAGCACCGAAATAAAAAACAACTTTAACCGGCCCTTTCCGATAAGCACCGGCAAAGTGATTGATCAAATCATTGCCTAGGATTATGGGCTATTTTGTTTAGATTGATGGAAGTTGGGTTTTAGCTTTATTGGGTTCAAGGAAGGTTTTCCAAATCGTTTAAGTCTTTAAACCTACCTGCAGCTTTTTTGTTTGCCTTTAAGTGTTCTAAACTGGTATTCGTTCAGTAACTGTAAGAATTCTTTGAAGTCGAGCGGTAGATTGATATTGGCCATAGTTAAGTTGCCTTAATATTTCAACGAATTGAAGGCGCTCGGAAGGGGTTTTAGAAAGCCAAAAATCTTTGTCATCCGAAGGCTTTAAAAGTGGACCAACCGTTACATTAGACTTATTGATTCTGTTTGAATTTTGCGTGTTCATAAAATTATCTTAAAACATTTAGTAAGGTCAAGGTAGTTGGCCAGTAAAAAGCCAAGCTTAAAATATTGGTAATGTTAAATTCCAACAAAGTACCCCTACGCAAAGTGATTGATCAAATCATTGCTTAAGGGTATAGGATGAAAATCAGGGCTAAGTGGGCCTTGTTATTTTGTCATCCCAGGTAAACCGATTTGAAGCAATGAGGTGTCTCGTGCTTTTAATTGACTGGATTTACCCATGAGATATTCATCGATTTCTCGCGCTGCTTCTCTGCCTTCAGCGATAGCCCAGACGACAAGCGATTGTCCACGTCTAGCGTCACCCGCAGCAAAAATATTCGGCTTGGAAGTTCTGTAGTTTTTGCGCCCTGTGCCAATGTTTCCTCTTGAATCAATTTCTACACCAAACATTGCTGGCAACCCTTTGTCAGCGCCGGTAAAGCCGATCGCTATCAAAGCCAGATCGCAAGGGAATACAAGATCCGTACCCCTGATTTCTTCAAACTGCCTTTCGCCTGTTTCGTCATAGAATTGATTGACCCTTACAGCATGAAGTTCTTTTACATGGCCTTTGGAGTCGCCAACAAATTTAGAGGATTTAATTTGCCAATCTCTTCTGCCACCTTCTTCATGAGCAGGGGATAACCTCAGGATCTTGGGCCAAAGGGGCCAAGGTGTTTCAGAATTGTAATTCTCAGGAGGTCTAGGGTTGTAATCGATTTGCATAATCGATTTTGCACCTTGCCTGTGGCATGTACCCAAACAATCTGCAGCAGTATCGCCACCACCGATGATGATTACATTTTTGCCTGTAGCCAAGATTTCTTTTTCGGTGACGGGTTTATCGAGGCACCTTCGGTTTTGCTGGGTAAGGAAAGGCATAGCAAGTTCGATACCTGCCATATTCCTGCCCTGTATTTCTAATTCTCGGGCAATGCTAGACCCGGTAGCCATTAATATTGCATCAAACGAAGAAAGTATTTCGTCGGCACTGATGGTTTTACCAACATCAGCGTTGTTGATGAATTTTACGCCTTCACCTTCCATTTGATTGATTCGGCGTTCGATGTAGAATTTTCCCATTTTGAAGTCAGGGATGCCGTAGATGAGCAACCCGCCATACATATCGTCTTTTTCGTAAACGGTTACAGCGTGACCAGCTCTGCAAAGTTGTTGAGCTGCGGCAAGTCCAGCGGGCCCGCTACCAATCACGGCTACTTTCTTTCCCGAGATTTTTTCAGGGGGAGTAGGTACTATCCAGCCCATTTCCCAGCCTTTATCAACAATCGCGAGCTCGATGTTTTTAATTGTAACAGCAGGTGATGTAATTTCCAGAACGCAGGAAGCCTCGCAAGGTGCAGGGCAGGTCTTGCCAGTAAATTCAGGAAAATTGTTGGTGCTGTGAAGTTCCTTCAAGGCTTCTTCCCAACGATTGCGATGGACTAAGTCATTCCAATCCGGGATTAGATTTCCGAGTGGGCAACCGGTATGGCAGAAGGGGACGCCACAATCCATGCAACGCGAGGCCTGCGCACGAATACTTTCTTCGGGCAGAGGTTGATATATTTCGTTATAGTCCTTGATCCGCTGATAGACGGGACGAGGAGTGTGTTTTTGTTGTTCAATATTCAAGAAGCCGCGTGGATCTGCCATGTTTTAAACCATTGAGCCTAAGGGAAAATAATTAAAAGTACACCTAAAGTTTTATTGCCTATTACCCGTTTACTAGTTCCCATTGCCTTTGAGCAACACGTTTTGCTTCAAGCACCCGTCTGTAATCCTTGGGGAACACTTTTTTGAAATGCGATAATGCAGTTGAAAAATCGTTGACGATGTTTTCTGCAACCGTTGACCCTGTGTACAGTACATGTCTGTTCACAAGATTGCTGATTGTAGCAATATCTTTGTAGTCAACGATAGGAACAAGATCGACCATTTCGTGATTGCAATTATCTTTAAAGTCGCCATCAATGTCGTAAACAAAGGCGAGCCCACCACTCATGCCTGCAGCGAAATTGCGTCCGGTTTTACCTAGAACAACAACAACACCTCCAGTCATGTATTCGCAACCATGATCGCCAACGCCTTCAACAACAGTTTTTGCACCGCTATTTCGGACAGCAAATCTTTCGCCAGCAATCCCTCGGAAATAAGCCTCGCCTGCGGTAGCGCCATAAAGTGCAACATTACCGATAAGGATGTTTTTCTCAGGGATGAACTTAGAATCTGCCGTTGGCGCAACAATAATCTTTCCGCCCGACAATCCTTTGCCTACATAGTCATTTGCATCACCCCTGATGCGCATCGTAATGCCCTTGGTGATGAATGCGCCAAAACTCTGGCCTGCACTGCCATTAAATTGCAAATCAATGGTATCTTCGGGTAAGCCATCTTCCCCATGTTTGGCGGTGACGAAGTAGCTTAAAAGAGTACCTACAGTTCTGTTTTTGTTTGCGATAGGAGATTCGAATTGAACTCTCTCGGCCCTTTCGATGGCAGGGTTACAAACTTTGATAAGCTCCCAATCTATTTGGTCAGCAATGCGATCTGATTGTTTTTCGACACATCGAATCGGAGTACCAACAGCGACAGGAGGCATTTGCAGGATGGAGGAAAGATCAACATTTTTTCCCTTCCAGTGATCAACTTTGCGTTGTTTAAGAAGGTCGGCCCTGCCGATAATTTCATCCAAGCTTCGGAAACCCATTGCGCTTAAATACTCGCGCACTTCTTCTGCAACAAAGAACAAGTAATTGATGACTTGCTCTGGGGTACCTTGGAATTGTGCCCTGAGAACTGGATCTTGAGTAGCAATGCCTACGGGGCATGTGTTGAGATGGCATTTCCGCATCATGATGCAACCCATTGCAATCAGTGGTGCAGTAGAAAAGCCATATTCCTCAGCGCCTAAGCAAGCAGCAACAATAATATCGCGCCCAGTTTTTAACTGTCCATCAGTTTGTACCCTGACCCGTCCTCTAAGCCCGTTTCGAACTAATGTTTGTTGGGTTTCTGCAAGGCCCAATTCCCATGGAACTCCTGCATGACGGATACTTGATAATGGCGATGCACCGGTTCCACCGGAATCACCACTAATTAGAATCCTGTCTGCAAAGCCCTTAGCGACGCCAGCAGCAATTGTCCCAACACCAACTTCTGCAACAAGTTTTACCGAAACTTCGGCATGAGGGTTGGCATTCTTAAGGTCAAAGATAAGCTGGGCAAGATCTTCAATACTGTAAATGTCGTGGTGAGGGGGAGGCGAAATTAACCCCACACCCGGTGTGCTATAGCGAGTCTTTGCAATAAAGTTGTCTACTTTATGGCCTGGTAATTGGCCGCCTTCACCGGGCTTTGCGCCCTGTGCAATCTTGATTTGTAACTCGGTGGCATTAACTAAATAGTTGGAGGTTACTCCGAACCTTCCACTGGCTACTTGTTTAATAGCACTATTACGTGAATCCCCGTTGGAATCTTTCTTGAATCTTGCAGGGTCTTCGCCGCCTTCACCCGTATTGCTTCTTCCGCCAATACGGTTCATTGCGATGGCAAGGGTTTCGTGCGCTTCTTTGCTAATTGATCCAAAGCTCATTGCACCGGTACAGAATCTTTTGACGATATCTTTTGCAGATTCGACAAGTTCCAAGGGGATAGGTCTTGGTGACTTCTTAATTTCAAGGAGGCCCCGAATTGTACACAAGTGTTCATCTTCTTCGCTTGCGAGTTCCGAAAACTCTTTGTAGGAAGAATACTTATCCTTGATGATGGAGTATTGCAGTTTCTGAATGGTCTCAGGATTCCACATGTGATGTTCGCCACGTCTACGCCACATGTATTCTCCGCCAACATCCAATTCTTGTTCTTCTAAATTTCTGTCCACTGGAAAAGCAAAGCTATGGCGGTGAATAGACTCTTTTGCAATTATTTCGAGGCTAATTCCAGAAATTCGACTGGGAGTTCCAGAAAAGAATTCATTGATCACATCCATGTCGATGCCAATGGCTTCGAATATTTGGGCAGCCCTGTAACTTAAAAGTGTACTGATTCCCATCTTACTGAAGATTTTAAGCAGGCCTTGATCAATTGATTTGATGTAGTTTTTGACAGCAGAACCCAAGCTAAGTGGGGAACCATTATTGTCCACCATCATGTTGGCATGGTTTAAACCTTCAAAAGTTTCAAATACCAAATATGGATGAATGGCACTGGCACCATACCCGATCAGAAGTGAGAAATGCATAACTTCTCTTGCTTCGCCTGTTTCAACAATAATCCCACATTTGCCCCTTAACCCACTTCGTAATAAGTGGTGATGCACGCCAGCGGTGGCAAGCAGGGATGGAATCGCAATATGATCTTTATCAACGCCGCGATCAGAAAGGATAATAATAGTGGCACCTGCTTCAACAGCAGCGGAAGCTTCTTCACGCACCCGTTGTAATGCAAGTTTGAGGCCCAAAGGCCCTTCGCTTCGCTTGAATAAGGTCATAATGGTTTTGCTTTCAAAACCCGTGATATTGCAGCGTTTGATCCTTTCAAGTTCTGATGCTGTAAGGGTTGGCGTTTCAAGCCTAAGCATTCGGGCGTGCAATGCGGTTTCACCTAAAAGATTAACTTCGCTGCCCAAAAGCGATTCTGTGCTCATGACAACTTCTTCACGAATTGCATCAATGGGCGGATTGGTGACCTGAGCAAATAACTGCTTGAAATAATGGAAAAGTAACTGGCTTCGATTACTTAATACTGCGAGTGGTATATCAGTACCCATGCTGGAAACTGGCTCTTTGCCATCTTTCGCCATGGGAAGCAAAATACGATTGATATCTTCCTGAGTGTAACCAAATGCACGCTGTCTTTCTAACAGAGTAGTGAACTCCTTGGAAAACCCATCTTCAATTTCAACTTCTGGAAGTTTTTCAAGAGTAAGGTGATGCTGCTCAATCCACTCAAGGTAGGGAGCTTGCTTTGCAAGAGCTTCTTTAGCTTCTTTATCAGTAATAATTTTGCCTAATCCTGTGTCGACCAGAAAAATTCGGCCGGGTTGGAGTCTGCCTTTTTCTATTATCTTTTCAGAAGGAATGGGTAGCACTCCCGTTTCACTTGCCAAAATCACCATGTCATCATCAGTAATAATGTAACGGCTTGGGCGTAAACCATTACGATCCAACATAGCACCTACTAGCGTTCCATCGGAAAAACAAAGATCCGCAGGGCCATCCCATGGTTCGGTTAAACAACTGCTAAACTGGTAATAAGCTCTTTTTGCAGCGTCCATTTCTGGCTGACCTTCGTAAGCCTCTGGCACCATCATTGTTATTGCGTGCGGGAGAGTTCGGCCCGCCTGGATCAGTAATTCCAAACCTTGATCGAGAATTGCAGAATCACTTAGTCCATCAGAAGGCAAAGGAACGACATGTTCAATATCTTTGCCGAAGCGGTCATTGTGCATCATGGAAGAACGGGCTTTAAGCCAGTGCACATTTCCTTGGAGAGTGTTGATTTCGCCATTATGTGCCAAAAACCTAAAAGGTTGTGCCAAGCTCCACTGGGGAAATGTGTTGGTGCTATATCTGCTATGTACGACAGCAAGGCAAGAGTCCATTAAAGGATTAAGAAGATCCGGGAAGTATTTGTCTACTTGGTCAGGTTTAAGCATGCCTTTGTATACAATTGTCTTAGAACTACAGCTGGCGAAATAGATTGGTGCAGGCATTCCTGGCTGGGCATTGCTGTAAGACCAGTTTTCAACTTTTCTGCGAAAGATGTAAAGCTTTGTCTCTAGGGCATCCTGAGTCATAGATTTTGAGCTTTTCCCTATGAAAGCCTGTTTCATATATGGTTCTTGCGACCTTGCAAGCCAACCAACGCTGTTGGAGTCTACCGGAACATCCCTCCAGCCTAGAAATTTGAGGCCAGTTTCTTTACACAGCTTTTCAATTGCTTTTTCGCATGAGGTTCTTTCGGTAGCATCTTTAGGCAAAAAGGCAAAAGCAACGCCATAAGAACCTGGTTCAGGAATGCTTAAGCCTGATTGTGAGCAAACATCCGCAAAAAACTTATGAGGTATTTGAATTAATATGCCGGCGCCATCTCCAGTCTCCTGATCGCAACCACAAGCTCCACGATGTTGAAGATTTAGCAGGATTAGCAAACCATCTTTAACAATATCGTGGGTTTTTACGCCTTTAATGTTGGCGATGAACCCAACTCCGCATGAATCTTTTTCGAACTTAGGGTCGTAAAGACCATGTTGGAAAGGTGGTAGTGGTGTTGAGAATAACTGTTCATTTAAATTAGATGCCATAATGTTAAATTATCCTGAATTTCAAATATTCTGATGTTAAAAAAAACTAAACTGTAAATAAAAATCCGTCCATGTAGATTGTAGCAAAACTAGTCAACTTTGATAATTGTTTTGAAATCACTTTTAGTAAAAAAAACTGGCTTACAAGTTCTGTTTACAAGGGTATTACTGCATTATCCTTGCTTATTTTTAGTCAACAAATCAACTAATCTGGTTAAAGTATACAATATTTTTTGGATTTTCTATTGCGAAAAGAGCATGAAATCCTCTATTCATATGATGAGTCTAGTTAAACAAAAGTTGTCAAAGGAGTTTTTCATGTCCACGGGCAAGGCGATAAAGAATGATGTAAAAGATTTGAAGTTGGCGGCATTGGGTAAAAAACGAATTATGTGGGCAGATACGGATATGCCAGTTTTGGCTCGTGTTCGTGAAAGATTTGCCAAAGAAAAGCCTTTAGCAGGGTTAAGAATGTCTGCCTGTTTGCATGTTACTGCAGAAACTGCAAATCTTGCCCGCACTTTGCAAGCTGGTGGTGCAGATCTTGTATTAATTGCTTCCAATCCTTTAAGTACCCAAGATGATGTTGCAGCCAGCTTGGTTCATGACTTTGGTATTTCTGTCTTTGCGATTCGTGAAGAAGATAACAATACATATTACAAGCATATTGTTGCGGCTTTGGAACACAGCCCCCATGTAACCATGGATGATGGCGCAGATCTAGTTTCCGCACTCATTTTCATGGCGTTAAATCGTTTGGATGAAGTTCATCCAGAAGTTAAGAAGTGGGCTGAAAAGCACTCTGTTGAAAGCCGTAGAAAAATTCTTGATCAAATTGTAGGTAGCATGGAAGAAACCACGACGGGGGTCAATCGACTTCGCGCCATGGAAAAAGATGGGGTTCTACAATTCCCCGTTGTTTCTGTTAATGATGCTCAAACCAAGCATTTGTTTGACAATCGTTACGGTACCGGCCAAAGCACCTTGGATGGCATTGTTCGCGCTACGAATATCCTCCTTGCAGGTAGAAAAGTGGTGGTTTGTGGCTATGGTTGGTGTGGTAAAGGGGTGGCTCAACGCGCAAGAGGGATGGGAAGCTTGGTTATCGTAACCGAAGTTGATCCGATTCGTGCCTTGGAAGCTGCTATGGATGGTTTTGAAGTAATGCCTATTTCCAAAGCCGCTGAATTTGGTGACATTTTTATTACAGTAACCGGAAACGCACATGTAATCATTGGAGATCATTTCTCCAAGATGAAGAATGGTGCAATGGTTTGTAATAGCGGTCACTTTGATGTGGAATTAGAATTGCCTGCGTTGAAGGCTCAATCCAGTGCAGTGATCAGCGAAGTAAGGCCAAATGTTGATGAATATCAACTTAAGAATGGCAAAAAGATTTATGTGATTGGTCAGGGTAGGCTTGTAAATCTTGCAGCAGCAGAAGGGCACCCACCAAGTGTAATGGACATGAGTTTTGCAACTCAAGCCCTTGCAACTGAATTCTGCATTGTAAACAAAGGCAAATTGGCCAATAAAGTTATCGATGTTCCTTTGGAAGTCGAGCGCTATGTTGCTACCCATAAGCTAGAATCGATGGGAATCAGCATAGATAAGCTTACTGCAGCTCAGAATAAGTATATGACTGGCTGGGAACACGGGACCTAAGGGTCAGTAAGATTGGGTAATATTTACGGCCTAACTTGAAGAAAGTTGGGCCGTATTTGTTTTACTTTTTCATTTTCTTTATAGAAATCTTGTTAATCTTAAGTTACAATTCATGCGGTGATTTTGCCCTTTTGTTTTATTTGTGGGTATGTGCTTTGCACTCAATACTTAAATTAATTCCTAATTTGTTTACTCTTGGAAACGCAATTTGCGGATTTGCGGCTATTGTTATTGCTGCAAAAATAGATCTTTCCGTTCAGGACGATCACTCTGCAGCGGTTTTACTGCGTTGGTCTGCTGGCATGATATTTCTTGCGATGATTTTTGATGTGTTAGATGGGATGCTAGCCAGATTAGTAAAAGTGACAAGTGATTTTGGTGGTCAGCTTGACAGTTTGTGCGATGCAATTAGTTTTGGTGCTGCTCCCGCATTTTTAATCCTGCGTTTAGGCCAGGATTGGGACAGCTTTTTTGTTAGGAATATATTTGCGTGCATAGCCGGCCTTTTCATGGCATGTGCAATAATTCGGCTTGCGAAGTATAATCTTGAAAATACTGATCTCGAAACTGGTTCGTTTAAAAGATTTAAAGGATTGCCTTCTCCTGCCGCTGGTGGTTGCATTGCCAGTTTGGCGCTGATTCGTTCTTATGGTTCGATGGAAGTACCGGGATTTGATTTTTTAACTGCTAAGAATGTGGTTAGTGTTTGGGCTGTTTTTGGTGCGGTGGTTGTAGCTTTACTTATGGTTTCTCCTTTTTCCTACCCACATTTAACCAAGCATATTCTTCGTAAAAAAGTTATTTTTGGCTGGTGTTTTGCCTTGCCTGTGATTGCCCCGATGGTATACCTAGTTCCCGAATCGCTTGCTATTTTAATTTTCTGGATTTATGCTTTAAACTTCCCTGCTAGGCAAATCTTTTATATTGCTTTTCGCAGAAATATGGTTGATTCTTCTCAGGCCAGCGCAAATGATTATTATCGTCGCTAGCCGATTCTTTTTCATCACATTTATTGGCATAAAACATGTTTACCGGCATCGTAGAATCCATGGGAACGGTGACTATTTTAAAAACCCAGAATGTTGGGGTTTTGCTTTCTATTGGGCATGATGACTTTTTTAAAAAAACAAAAACCGGTGCTAGTATTGCCATCAATGGTGTTTGCCTAACCTTGATTTCCCAAAAGAATAAGCAAGCTGTTTTTGAGGTGGGGCCGGAAACATTGAAAAAGTCTAACCTCGGGCTTCTTCAAGTTGGTATGAAAGTTAATTTGGAAAAACCTGTTTCTGCAAGTAGTGATTTTAGTGGTCATTTTGTTCAAGGTCATGTTGATACGACTGCTGAAATTTTGAAAATCGAAAAATCAGGTCCATGGATAGATATCTGGTTTTCATTACCCGATTCGATCAAACCTTTTCTTGTTGATAAGGGATCCGTTTGCATTGAAGGTGTTAGTTTGACCATAGTCCAAGTGAAAAAAGATAAATTTAGTGTCGCCTTGATTCCTCACACCCTAGCTATGACTACCCTTGCACTTAAGAAGCCTGGGGATATGGTTAATATTGAAACTGATATGATTGCAAAATACGCCATGCGCGCTTACGAACTGTTTTTTAAAGGCAAAAAGTAATCGATGAACCTTTACGATATTCCGCCTAGACAAACCCAGTCCTACTTGACTGAGCTTTTAAAAAGCAGAAACATATGGCCCAAAAACAAAATGGGGCAAAACTTCCTCATTGATCTAAACCTCATGGATCTTGTTGTTAATAGTGCTAATTTACAGCCCTCTGATGCTGTTTTGGAAGTAGGCAGTGGTACGGGCAGCCTTTCCAACCGGCTGGTGGAAAATGCTGGGTTTGTACTAAGTGTCGAACTAGATCCCGCTTTTCAAAAGTTGACAGAAGAAACCGTGATTGAACGGGATCGGTTCTTTCTTCATCGTGGGGATATCCTTAAAGGCAAGAATCAGATTCAGCCTCAAGTCACCGAAAAGCTTGTGGAAATCACTTCAATGCCTGGTATTTCTGGCTACAAATTGGTTGCTAATCTTCCTTATGCTGTGGCTACTCCTGTGATGAGTAATTTGTTAATAAGTAGAAATCCGCCCACTAAAATTGTTGCTATGGTTCAGTTGGAAATTGCTGAAAAAATTATTTCAAAACCAACAAGTAAAGATTTCGGAGCATTACCGATTCTTTTTCAAAGCCTTGCTAAAGTGGAAATAGTTCGAAGGATATCGCCTGCGGCCTTCTGGCCTAGGCCCAAGGTGGATTCCGCAATTATTAAAATTGATCCGAGTCCCCTGCTTAGAGGTAAACTGGTTTTTGAGGGGGTAAAGCCCGAGGATGGCCCTCTTTGTTTTAGAAACTTCCTAAGAGGCTTGTATGTTCATCGCAGGAAGAATTTACGGGGCGCCCTTTTATCAATGCCCAATAACAAACTTTCTAAAGCTGAAATTGATGCTAAGTTGGTGATTCTAGATATTAAAGGAGAAGTAAGGGCAGAAACTCTTTCGCCTTTAGATCATTTCAGACTTTGTACGCAATTTGGCGCAGGAGTGTTTGTTTCAGGCGAAACCGATGAAACTGCGGATTAATTGATTCTAAGTTCGCGAATTTTTAAGGTTATTTTTTGAAGTTGTGTATTTACTTCGACTTCGTTTTTTGTTTTGCATGCTTCTTTTAGTTTTGCTGCTTCCCGATTTAGATCTGATGATACCGCCAAGATTGACTCTTTTTTGTTTTCAGGCATATCTGCACTTTTTGACATCAATCTCGATGTTTGTTCTAGCCCTTTTGCGGCATCCTCAAGTTCTGCCCAGTTGTTGATGAAAAAAGATTCGGTTGCAACCGAGGACTGGTTTCTAGCTCGGGATAAAAGATCTTGGTAAGGCGGGACGGGTGTGTTTTCTGCCAAAGGCTGAATTGATGCTGCTTTCTCTGATACAGATTGGCAACCTGGGGTCAAAAGTGCTAACAGCAGAAAATGGGCAATTAGGGTGTTTTTCATTTTGGTTCTCATTTTAAACTATAACCCTATTCTACCACCTTCCTGACGGTCCGTATGTTTCTATACCGGTTTTTGGGGCAACATTTTGGCTAGCGTCCGGCAATGCTATCAATTCTCTGCCACGCCTTTTCTGTTCATCGATGTTATAAACGGGACTGTCAATCTTTTCAGGATGTTCCTTATGATACTTAGGCCCTTCTAAATTCCTGCACCCAGTAGCTACAATTAGTGCAATAAATACGAATAATCTTGTGTACATGGCAACCTTTTCCTTGGCTCGTTATATCTGTTTTGCCTGCTGGATTAATCCTTAAACTTTACATAATTAAACTTTAAGTATTAATCGGCAAATTGCTTGATAAACTTTAAACTTAGCAATGGCAATGCCATTCCCATAAAGAGATAATGGTTAAAATTTCGTGTTTATGTAAATTGATAGTAGGCGTATTTAACGAAAAGTTAGGGTTGGATTTTTATGGTATTGAATAAGGCATCTGATCCTGAGGACTTCTTTGCTGACACAAGAATGTCTTTTGGTGATCATATTGAAGATTTGCGTTCGCATTTATTAAATGCCTTCAAGGGCTTTTTTATTGCATTCATTTTTAGTTTTTTTATAGGCAAATATGTGGTTGATTTTATTACCTTGCCTGTGAAGTCCGAACTTAAAAAGTTTTATGAGCGAAGAGTGGCTTTGGTTCGGGAACAATTGGACAAAGGAACTGACTCTACTTTGGTCGAATTGAATAAACCAACTGAATTTACAGGATTAATATTTTCCAGGGCCCAACTTGAAGCGCTTTTTAAAGGTGATCCATCTCAAGCAATTAGCGAGATTAAGCCCCCTGCGGATTTGTCTGAGGAAAAACTTAATAACGAAACGGTTACGCTCTGGGTTTCTCATAAAGAACCGCTAAAAGAATCAGCATTAATGGGTGAATCCCAGCGAAAAATCGGTGATTTTGATGCTATGAGCACATTAAGCGTTCAAGAAGCTTTCATGGTTTATTTCAAGGTTTGTATTGTGTGTGGAATTGTAATTGGAAGTCCATGGTTGTTTTTTCAGGGGTGGTCTTTTGTGGCAGTTGGGTTGTATCCCCATGAGAAAAAATTGGTCCATGTTTATTTGCCCTTCAGTATTGTTTTGTTTTTATCCGGAGTTTTTATCTGCGAGTTTTTTGTGATACCAAAAGCTATCGAAGCCCTTTTGTGGTTTAACGAATGGCTTGGGCTAAAACCAGATTTACGATTGAACGAATGGCTGAGTTTTGCAATTTTCATGCCTGTTGTTTTTGGTCTTTCCTTCCAGACTCCTCTGGTGATGGTGTTTGCAGAAAGACTAGGCGCTATGAATGTTGAGATGTTTCAAAAGAATAGAAAATACGCTTGGTTTGCGATGGCGCTTTTTGCAGCAGTTGCAACACCTTCCACGGATGCATTTAGTATGCTTTTCTTGTGGATACCAATGAGCCTTCTTTACGAATTAGGCATTTTTATGTGTAAAGTTTCACCTTCTAGGCCTGATTATGGAATTGATGTTCCTGACCCTGACGAAATGGTTGGCGTCTAGTTTACCCAGCGCTCTCTAAGCGAGTTTCCATTTGAATGAAGTTGTTAGTGGATTTGTTTATTTTATTGGTGCAGGCCCGGGCGATCCGGGCCTGTTAACTGTTCGTGGTCAACAAATATTAAGTGATGCGGATTTGATTATTTATGACAGGCTCGTTTCCCTTCAAATCTTGCAAATCCTCCCTGATGAAACTCCAAAAATTTGCGCAGAATCCCTCCCAGGTTGTCATCCTGAACGGATGGAGGTTCTGGTTGATTTGATGATCGCCAATGCTTCCAAGGGGCTGAAAGTTGCACGCCTAAAAGGTGGCGATCCACTCCTTTTTGGCAGAGGTAGCGAAGAAATCGAACCTTTAATTGCCAAAAATATTGCTTTTGAAATTGTTCCGGGGGTTACAGCGGCTCTTGGGGCTAGTGCTTTTTCTGGGATTCCCTTAACGCACCGGGAATTTTCCAGCGCAGTGGCTTTTATTACTGGGCACGAAAAAGCAGGCAAGCCAGACAGCTTTCTTCATTGGCCTGAAATTTCGAAATTTCCTGGTACTTTGGTTTTTTACATGGGCGTTAAACGGGCACAAGTTATTCAGTCTAATCTTCTTGAACAAGGGATGAGTCCGCAAACGCCTGTCGCCATTATTTCCGAAGCTACTCTTCCTCAGCAAAAGCAAGCTACCACCGTGTTAGGCAATTTAACTGCACTTGTTGCCCAGGAAAATTTCGAGCCACCGGCTATCATTATTATTGGCTCCGCAGCCAAGTATCTTGGTCTTTGGGGCTGGCGAAATAAGCTTCCATTGGGGAATGCCTCTGTTTTGATTTCTAGGCCCAAAGGGCAGGGCGCTGATTTTTCTACCAAGCTAAAAAATCTTGGTGCTAACGTCTTTCAGTTTGATTCTATGATCATTAAGAGCCCTAATGATTGGAGCTTGGTGGATCATGAAATAAAAAATATTGCTTCTTTCGATTGGCTCGTATTTACGAGCGCCAATGGTGTTGAAAAATTCCTACAAAGATTTTTGCAATTAGGTTTCGATATCCGGATTCTTTCGAATTTGAAAATCGCCTGTATTGGTCCATCGACTGCGCTTGCATTAAAGTTATTTCATATTTATCCGGATCTGATTCCACCCCGTCATGATGCAGAGGGTTTAATCGAGGCCTTGGCGCCTTTGGTTAAAGGCGTGAAAGTTCTTCTAGCAAGAGCTAGGGAGGGTAGGGCCCTGCTTAGCCAAGAATTGTCGAAAATATGTCAGATTACCGACCTTCATGTCTATTCTCAGAGTCCTCCTTCACAGGAACAAATCGGCAATATTAAGAAGATGTTATCACATACTTCGATGGATTATGTCGCGGTGACAAGTTCCAACAGTGCAAAGGTGATATTTGATTCGCTGGGTGATTTACTTGCACCTCGCATCCATGCAGGAAAAACCAAAGTTGTTGCAATTAGCCCTCTTACTTCCGAAGAAGTGAAGGATTTGGGGTGGGGTAGCGGCCTTAGTTCCGCAAGTTTCACCACCGATGGGATGATTGAGGAGATGATTAAGGATTGGTCTAAAGAAGAAGCTTAGTTATAAAGCCTAAAAAATTTAAATAGCTTAGCCTAAATCTCGGAATGCATCCCAAGATAATAGTAATACAGCAATGCTGCAAATGATTGCAATTGCATCAACAACAACACTGGAGCGACCAAAGGGCAATCCGATAGCAATATCAAGGATGAACAATAATAAAACTAGACCGGCTGCCCCCATGGAACTCCAACATAACCATTTCTCCATGGAGAACCCCTTAGATACCATTAGTTCCTTGAGTACTTAACTGCATTAATCGTCAAATAACCAAAGAATGTTAAGCAATCAATAACCGTAGAATGATATATATCCTATAAAATGCAAGACTTATCGTTAGATGTAAACTTAAATTTGTATAGTTAGATGAAATTGTTAAAAATCTAATGGTAGCTTTTAGCGTTATGAGGAATGAATTGGTATTTAAACACTTGATAAGCTTTCATGGGTTTTTGAGTTTTCAATGATTAAATCGGTAAGTCGATCCACAAGTTTTTTCAAATCGTCAATTTCTTCATCATTTAACTTCTGCAGCAATTCTTGGACAAAACAAACACGGGTGGTTTGGTGGTTTTCAAAGGCAGTGTTACCAGCATCCGTTAAAACAACATCAATTTTTCGTTTATCTAAGGGGTTAATGCTACAAGAAATCAGTGCAATATCCCTGTTTTCAAGAGAACGGATAATTCGAGACATTTGTGCAGGTAGCACGCCTAATAACTTTTGTATATCCCCGACATTCATTAAATCTTTGTTTCTTAGGTGGCAAAGAGTTAAAAACTCCATTTCTTTCAGGCCTTTGTTTTTTCTCTTATTCCTTGGCTGGGCGAGGCTGATTTGATTGTTTAAATCTACGATTTGTTGGGCCAGCGTGCCCAAAGGTCTTGAATTTGATTGATAAACCATAATATTTCACTCATTCGTCAATTAGCCATGCGATTACAGTAACCATTCAAATGTAAACAATTAACCAACCATGTGTCAAATTGGAAAAAACAAATAGCTTGAGTATCATGGGTGACTTTTGTGGTTTTACGTGTTTTGTAACGATAGTGCGGGTTTTTACGACTGATTCTTCCTTTTGAGTTTTTCGCTTTTTCCTTAACTCGAAGTGGCCAAGTCTATTTCTGCGAACTTGTCTTGTTAATTTGAACCCTTTTTTGCTACTTACAACATGTTATCTGTGGAATTTATTAAGTAATTGACCAAGGATCGGTCCTTCTATGAAGAATTTTCTTAGAGCTCTGCGGTATGCTTGGCCTTATCGAGTGAGGTTGGTTATCTCCATTGTTTGTGCGGTTTTTGCTGCCATTCTTTGGGGGCTTAACTTTACCTCCATTTATCCTGTGCTAAAGCTCTTGAATAACGACCAAAGCCCCCAGCAGTGGGTCGATTCATGCATTGCAAATTGCAACAAAGAAATAGAGCAAATTGAAGCAGTGTCGGATGCCTTGAACGAAAAATCAAAAGAACTCGAGAAGCTTCCCCTTAATAAGCATGTTGAACAGCAACGCAGGGAGCATACTCATGCGCTGGTAAAGGTCGAAAGTAAGCTGGTTTATGCCCGTAAACAAATGGATTGGTATTTGATTGCGCATAAATACATCTACGCTTATTTGCCTAGGGATAGTTTTACCACCCTCTCTTATGTCCTAGGGTTTGTTTTGGTTGGAGTTTTCATCAAATGTATTTTCGAATTCTTCCAAGAGTCTCTTGTAGGCAGCGTTGTTAATCTCTCGCTTTACGACATGCGCAATAGTTTTTATCGCAATGTCATTCACTTGGATGTGGATCAATTTGGGGAGCAGGGCACTAGTGAACTGATGGCTCGTTTTACCAATGACATGGAATCCGTTGGTTCGGGTTTGAAAACTCTATTTGGGAAAGTTATAGCTGAACCACTTCGTGCTATTAGTTGTGTGATTTTTGCTGCATGCATCAGCTGGCAGTTAACCCTTTTGTTTTTGATTTTGGTACCAGTAGCGGCATTTATTCTCGGGAAAATTGGCCGCCTCATGAAGCAAGCCACCAGGCGCTTGCTTGAAAGAATGTCTAGCATCTACAAGATTCTTCAGGAAACTTTCCAAGGAATCAAGTTGGTTAAGTCTTACACAATGGAGCCCTATGAACGCCGTCGGTTTAGGGCCGCGACTTACGATTATTACTTGAAATCCATGACCGTGGTTAACATTGACGCCTGCGCAGGCCCCATCATCGAACTGTTAGGGGTTGCTGCTGTAGTTGGTGCTTTGCTTGCTGGATCGTTTCTTGTTTTAAAACACGAAACCATGCTTTTTGGCATGCGTATGAGCCAACATCCGATCGAGCCTGAGAGCTTATTGCAGCTTTATGTTCTTCTTGCTGCGATTGCCGATCCGGTACGCAAGCTTTCCAGCGTCTTTACCAAAATTCAATCCGGTTGTGCTGCTTCCGATCGCATTTTCTTTTTTATGGATAAACAGCCTAGGGTAAGTGCTAACTGCGAGGGCCCTGCTTTCATAAAAACCCAACACGGCTTATGCTTGGATTATAGTTCTAGGACAGGTGATATGCCCTTTAAAGCACACGATGCCGGGAAACCAATGATCGAATTTAAAGGGGTTTGCTTTAGTTATGATCCGGGGCGACCTATTCTCTCGAATATCAACCTTTCGATTTATGAAGGTGAAACAATTGCTATTCTTGGGCATAATGGTTCAGGAAAAAGTACTCTCATGGGTATGGTTCCAAGATTTTATGATCCAGACCATGGCACCATTTTTCTGAGTGGGGAAGATCTCCGAAACATCAACCTTCGTAGTTTGCGTAAAAAAGTAAGTGTCGTTACTCAGGAAACGGTTCTTTTTGATGACACCATTTACAATAATATTGCATATGGAACTCGGGGGGCGACCAAAGCCAGTATTGAAGCTGCTGCAAATAAGGCGTTTGCTCATGATTTTATTCTTAACCTTCCCAAGGGTTATGAAACTATGGCAGGGGAATCTGGTAATAAACTTTCCGGGGGCCAAAAACAAAGAATTGCCTTGGCGCGAGCCATCCTGCGTGATCCAGCTATTATCATTCTTGATGAATTTACCAGCCAATCAGATCCCGAAAGCGAAGTTTTGATTCATAAGGTTATGAAAGAGTTTCTTAAAGGTCGAACATCCTTTGTCATCACGCACAGATTGAATACCTTGGAGATAGCTTCCCGTATTGTTGTGCTAGATGCAGGGGTTGTTGCTGCAGTCGGAACCCACAAAGAGTTAATTGAAAATTGTGCTGCTTACCAGCGAATGTTTGAAGTCCATGGGAAAAGGCTTTCCGCCTGATGTAATATGGATGCTCAAGATTTTCGGTTATCGTTTGGCAAAGACTTGCAAAACCAGACTCAGGGGTTTTCTTTTGTCTTAAAGGTTGTTGTTGGGTTTCTCCTTTTTTTGTTCTCGATCTACTTTGCTTTCTTTCATCATTTTGCTGATCGTGATTTTTGGAGCAGCCATGAAGCCCGGGCTGCGATGAATGCCAACAGTATCTTAGATGGCTCAAGCAATTTTCTTCCCAAAATTTACGATGGTTCTGATGATCTTCAAAAGCCACCTTTTTATTATTGGTTGGTTGCAACTATTTCCCGCATGCGGGCTTCCGAGGTCGATGCGGTTTCCGTGCGATTACCCTCTGCTATTGCTGCTTCTGGTATCATCGTTTTGCTATTTCTTTTTCTTTGGAAAAACCACGACCTTTATGCGGGGGCCCTTGGGGCGGTTATACTACTCACCTGCATTCATTTTGGTTGGTTGGCAAGAATTGGTCGTATAGATATGGCGATGGGGTTTTTTACGACAGGTTCGGTGTTGGCTTTTTATCAAGCGGGCAAATCTGATGGGAAAACAAAGCTGATTTTACTTGTGTTAACTTATGTTTCGATATTAATTTCGGTGTTAATGAAAGGTTTGCCTGCTCTAGTATTAGTTCTACCTCTGTTTGCCTTCTGGATTTTCTTTGGTGCTTTTTATTGTGAAACAACAAAAGGCTCTCATTCTAAGTTTGAGCTTTTATTTCGAAGTATCCTTGATTATCGCATGATTCCAGGACTTTTGAGTGTAGTGTTTTTATCTTGGATTTATTTTTACTGGATCAACAAACAAAGTGATGGCAAGTTTTATGAGGTTTTTTTTGGGTATCATCATTGGGTTCGTGCATTGGGTAACGGTGCGCTGCGATCTCATCCGCCTTGGTTTTACGCCTACCAATTCTTTATTGATTTTGCCCCTTGGTCTCCCATTTTTTATGGATCCGTAATTGCAGTTTTTTGTACCAAGCGTTTCAAGTTATCATCACTTCATTGGTTTGGTTTGATTTGGTTTCTTGTCATGTTTTTTGTTTTATCCCTGGTTAGTTACAAGCGGGCGGATTATCTATTACCAGCTTACCCTGGGGCTGCAATCTTTTTAGCGGTGCTCTTGTCTGATGCGCTGAAAACTTGCTTGTCGAAGGGTTTTCTTACTACCAATATGGTTTTCAACAGTATTGCAATCTTGTTGGTTGCAAGTATGGTTGGTTGGGTTTGGTTTGTTGATTTTTATCTGCCCAAGTTGGAACCTATGCGGGAGATGAAATCTGCTGCAAAAATAATCCGCAAAAGTACGGGTGATAGTTTGTTGTTTTTTAACATGGAGGCGCATGCATTGGCCTTTCATCTGGGGAAACCTGTAGAAACAGTGGTTGGCTGGGAAAATCTGTCTAAAGCAATTTGCACCAAAAATGAAGCGTTTGTGCTGACTTCGCCAGATTATCTTGATGAAATGATGGAAAACTTTCCCAGATTTAAATTCGATATTCTATATTTGAAAAAGGAATCAGAAACAAAAGGGCTTAGCAGACCTTTTGTCTTTATTAAAATAGTATCTATGGATCATTCTTAATATCTACCGTCGAAAGTTTGCATGAAAGAATATTTTTTTATCCCAGTATCGAACTCTTCGCTTTGTTTTTTACTTTTTGCAAAGATCGAAGATATGGCCTCGTTAAAACATGGGCTAAAGAAATGGCTTGATTATATTGCAACATTTGAAAACAAGGTGGAAGTTATAGTTGCACCCATTGGTATAGAAATGGATGGATCAGAACTGTTGGAAATTAAGGTTGCAGCGGAGAAGTATGCATCTAATTATGTCCTGTCTGGTTTGAAAGTTTTGGCAACAAGTTCCATATCAGAGGGGGATGCAATTAGGCTTGGGTTTGAGCATTCCTCAAATGATATATTTTTAGTTGCACCATTGTTACCACGCTTTTGCCAACCTTCGGTGCTTAAAATCATGTTGCAAAATATCGAACAAACTCACATTGCAGGTGCGGTTCGGGTACTGGATTTTTATTCACTTCCTTTGAGATTCTTTTCTTTTGTTAAAGGCTTTTTGTGCAGGTTCTTTTTATGCATTCCTTTTGAAAATATTTCGGGCCCTGGTTCTATTTCGGGTCGTATTCAAAGCTGGATTTTTTGGTTCATCTTTGGTGTTCGCTATGTCGATCCCTTTTTTCCTGTCCGGGTTTATAGGCGAGATGCTCTTGCGAGTTGTCTTCCTGTATCCAAGGGCAATTTCTTTCATTTGGAAATACTCGCAAAAGCTAATTTCCTTGGACTCTTGTTCTTTCCTGAGCAACCTTGGCCCGAGACTCATTCTAAATCTTTGATTCCTGACCGTGGTGATCGTTATTGCTCATCAGATTTCTATTATTTATTATCTAATCCCATTTTCTCACATTCTCACCCTCCTTTAGCCAAAGTTGCTGCAAACAATGATGGTTTGGCGGATTCCTCATCCCTTCAAAACCCTTTTATTCCGTAATAATTCCAAGCAGTGTCTTGACGGACAAGTTTCTTACCTTAGGATTGTATTGCATGCCGAAGTGGCGAAACTGGCAGACGCGCTAGCTTCAGGAGCTAGTTCTCGCAAGGGAGTGGAGGTTCAAGTCCTCTCTTCGGCATTTTAATTCTAATGATTACGGATCATCTTTTGTTAAACTTTCAAGCTTAAGCAAAGCTTGAAAGTTTATTTAATATTCAGTTGAATCGATTTTAAAAGCATGTCCCGGACTTCTGAAGCTTTTGTCAATTTTTTGTAGGTTGCTCTAAACTCATTTAAACTTGCTTCATCAATGCTGTTTAACACCCTTAAAATAGGGTGTAATCTTTGAACGGAAACACTAATGGCTGAGACATTGCAACTTGCAAGAAATGTGGCACCTAAAGGGTCCGAAGCCAGTTCTCCACATACGGTTATTGGTTTGCCTGCAGCGTGGGCGTGATCAATTGCGGAAGATAAAATATTCAGAAACCCAGGATGGCAATGATCCCCTTGGGATGATCCTGCTTCTTCATTTCGATCTAAACCAATAACGGAAGCAAAAAGATCATTGGTGCCAAGAGCAAAAAAGGATGCTATATCAGCCCAAAAAGGCATCATTGGAATAGAAGCTGCGGTTTCAACCATTAAGCCAAGAGGGATGTCTGGGTTGTGATCGAGTTTTTCTTGAGACAACGATTCTCGAGCGTCTTGCATAGTTTGCATGACAAAATCGAGAGTCTCGGTAGATGCGACAAGTGGGATTAGGATTTTAGGTTTTCCCTCAACCCCGGCACGCATAATTGCTCTGACCTGTTCATAAAAAAGTTTTTGTAATGGCGGTGAATCCAGCACTTTGCGCCAGTCATACGCACGAGAAGCTGCGCCGCCAATGTCGGAAAATGATGCTAGTTTATCCGGACGAAGGTCAAAAGTGCGAATGGTTGTGGGCCTGCCTTGCATGTTTTTTAGAAGCTTTGAATAAATTGCAAATTGTTCTTCTTCGGTTGGAATGGTTCGCCGTGCAAGAAGCATAAATTCGCTGCGGAAAAGCCCAACACCTTCTGCGCCTAAATGCAAAGCGGTAGGTACTTCCCAAAGGAGATTGATGTTTACAAATACGGTTGGAACTTTTTCCAACTTTGATTGAACGGGATAAAGCGATTCTGGCAGTTCTAGAGGCTGAGTTAGTGCGTGGATCCGAGCTTCGCTTGGGTCAAGACAAATCGATTGGGTGGGCCCATCTATTAGCACAATTTTCCCTGGTATTAATAAATCTTGGAAGCCTTCGCTTACTTGCATCATCGGGATTCCAAGCGCCCGGGCAAGGATTGCTGCATGGCACTCGGGCCCCCCTTTTTCAACAATTACCCCTGCTAATTTTTCCGGGCTTACTGCAAATAACTCCATCACCGAAGCTTCTTTACAAATCAAAACAATTCGCTGCTGGCCTGCACCACCATTTGTTTTTTGTGGCCGTAGATTCCATAACACACGCAAGAATACATCTTTGATATCGTAAATGCGTTCTTGAAAGAATGGTGCTTTGATTTTCTGAAATGCAGCCAGGTATTTGTCTAGCGTTGATATAAGGGCAGTTTCAGAACTCATTCCCTCTATCACGCATGTCATCAAATCTTTTTCAATGGTTCGATCTTGTAAGATCATAAGTTGGGCATCTAGGATTGCACCGTGATCTTGGCCCACAAGATGCGCAATTCTCACTCCCATTGCAGCTAATTCTTCTTTTGCCAGGCTCATCGCCTTTTGCATTCGCTCTTTTTCAATTTCCAGTCCTGCGGGCTTGAATGCAGTAGTCGAGCGCCATTCGTCAAGGCTGTCGATGGAATAGGTTCGACCAACTCCAACGCCCGGGCTTAATAGCCTTGCGTGCAATTCGGGCGTTGTACTTGAGGTTGCAACTGGTGCAAAGGGTTCATGGGTAGCTGCAGTTAATTGGGAAAGAAGCCTTGCATCCGATGCAACCGTAGTAAGTTGGGCCGCAACGGTAACCAATGTTCTTATTTCATTTATGGAAAAGCTTCTGGATTCTTCAGTTTGGATAACCAAAACCCCAACCAAGCCGCCAGCTTTTACCAAGGGAACGCCAAGAAATGAAAGGTATGGGTCTTCACCCGATTCTGGAATGTATTTGAATCTTGGGTGGGAAAAGGCATTGGCTACCATCACTGGGCGCAGAGTTTCTGCCACCAATCCAACTAAGCCTTCCGTAGTTTTTAGTTTAACTTTGCCTATGGATTCTTTTCGAAGTCCCACGGTTGCGCCCAAAACTAATTCGGTCCCGGAACTTTCAAGAAAATAAACCGAGCAAACATCAGCCTTGAAGCGAGATGAAATTAATTCCACGATGTTTTCCATCGTTTCTGCTGGGTCGCGAGTATGTGCTACAAGCTTGCTAGATTCTTCCAAGGTTAATAGAAGAGGGTCTTCTTGGTCAGTAATCTTGCGGTTCATTCCGTCCTCTGATGACAAATCAGTTGTAATTAGTTGCATTCAAATAATCCCTTTCGCCCTGGATAAGATTCCAGAGAAACCGGGAGAGATGTGATTTTTACAAGGTATTAATAAACCTCATTTAGTTATCTTCGTACATTTGATGGTATTTTGCAACAGTTAGGATTGCAAGGTGGCAAATTTGTTTCACAATAACTGACTCCGTCTTGGCTACCTGGCCTAGCAGGAAGAGACCACTTTTTTTCCAAGCTTGTACTTTTGCAATCTGGGCAAACTGCTTTTTCTCCAGCAAATACCAACTGCTCAAATTCTTTAGTACATCGTTTACAGCTAAATTCGTACATAGCCATTGCGTTTCCCCTAGTTCTTTTTCCGTTTGATTGTTTCGCTTGCCTTGTATAAAAATGATTTTTCTTCTTCACTAAGGCTATCTTTTCCACTCAACGAGATCTTTTCCAATATTTGGTCCACTCGAATCAACATATCTTGGGGCATACCAATTTCTTTCGGTTCATATTTGGGTGCATATGCATGAACTTCTTCCTGATACAGTTTTAACTTTGGTTTACGCTTGAATAATTGCATTGAGGGCATTTTTCTCGGAAGTAGTTTCCAGCGAAACGCATGGTACAAGTAGGCGAATAAAGCGCCTGATAAATGCACCTCTACTGCCACAGATCCTTGTTTCCCAGAAAGAAGATTGAAAGCGTCAAACCCTACAAACAAAACAGCCATCAGCCATATGGGCATCGGGATGATAAAAAACAATAAAACGGTGCGGTTGGGGAACCAACACGCAAAAAGAATAAGAATCGCACTTACACCACCTGAAGCCCCCAAACACACTGCGTAAGAGTTATGCAGACCTAATTGAGATCCGAGAACAAAAGTTATTCCCCCGATGGTAATGCTCACCAGATAAAAAAGGAGAAATTCTTTCGCCCCTAGCACCTCTTCCACTTCCTTACCAAACATCCATAAAACCATCATGTTCATTAAAATATGGAGAGGGCTGTCCACGCTGTGAAGAAACGCATAGGAAAAGACGCGCCAAATTTCCCCATCGATTACTTTGGCTGGATTTAGTATAAGCCAGTCAGTGACTAATCCGTTTCCAGAAGAAGTTCGAGTGCTGATCTGCAAAATGAAAAGAACTATGTTAATTCCTATTAGCCATTTGCAAATACTTATGTTTCCCCATCCTTTTTCAAAGGTGGAGTTGAAGTTGGTTTTGTAATAGTCTCTGTCGTAAACTCCCATAAGCGGAGATGTCCCAATGGTTTAGTATTCATAAAATCTCTAGACGGTGTTATTTTAGGATGTTTAGAGGTAATTAAGAAACATTGATTTGGGTTAATTTGAACTTTTTTAATAAAAGCTATGAAACGATAACACAACTTCCCCATGAAATTAGCTGAACTAAAAAATGGTGTCTGCGCAGTAATTGCTGAGAAAACATGCTTTCAGATGGTGCAATCTTGCAATCATGCATTTGATTTTGGTGCAGATTTGGTCGAGTTAAGGCTGGATTTTCTTCAGGAAGAGTTTTCCATTGCGGAGATATTAAAAAATATAACAGGCCCAACTCTAGTAACCATTCGAAGAAAAATTGATGGCGGGCTTTGGGAAAAAGATGAGCAAAGTCGCATTAATATATTGATTCAGGCCCAGAAATCTGGGGCTCATGCGATCGATGTCGAAGCTGATTGTTTTCACAACTTTTCTACGTCTAACGATTGTTTGCGTATCCTTAGTTATCATAATTTTGCCCAAACCCCAGCTAATATCAGTGTGTTGCATAAAGCTTTTGAATCGCAGGGTCCAGAATTGGTGAAAATCGCTTGCTTTGCCAACAATAATTCCGATTCAGTTAGAATCCTTAATTTGTATCAGCATGCAAGTCTTCCTTTGATTGCTTTTTGCATGGGAACCATTGGTTTTCCTTCCAGAGTGCTTTCTTTGACCCAGAAGCGTAGCCCTTGGATGTATACCAATTATTCTGCTAATTTGGTGAACGCTCCAGGTATTCCAATTTTTAAAGATGTGGTTTCGGTTTATGACATCAAAAGTTTAGGCAATGAAACCAAGGTTTTTGGCGTTATGGGCGATCCTATTGGCCATAGTTTAAGCCCTGCTATTCATAATGCCAGTTTTAAGGCATTGGGTTTTCTTGGGGTTTATTTGCCTTTTCATATTTCAGCATCCGATTTTTCTACAGCTATCGAAGCTTATCAATCGATTCCCGTAATGGGTTATAGCGTAACGATTCCGCATAAGGAAAGTGCTTTTCGTTTTGCGACAACAAGTTCTGATCTAGTGAAGAAAATAGGTGCGGCCAACACTTTGGTCAAAACTGGTAATGGATTTCATGCCGAGAACACGGATGCAACAGGTATTATTGCAGCTATCAAGAACAAGTTGGGTGAAACGCTAAATAATAGAGGTGTCTTGATTCTTGGAGCGGGCGGCGTATCGCGTGCTGCGGTATTCGCACTAAAAAAAGCGGGTTGCAGTGTAAAAGTTTGCAATCGCTCTTCTGAAAGAGCTGAAAAATTAGCCTCTGAGGCTGGTGTTGCAGTTATGCCTTGGAGCCAAAGGCATGATTTTAAATCCGGCTTACTGGTGAATTGCACTTCCGTGGGGATGCACCCCAATGAGAATGATTCACCTTGGGATTCAAATTGTTTTACCAAGGATCATGTTGCATTTGATACAGTATACAATCCAATTGAGACCCGATTTTTAAGAGATGCGGCGCAAGCAGGGGCCATCGTTATCGATGGAGTGGAAATGTTTGTTTTTCAGGCTGCAGCACAATTCAATCTTTTTACATCATTTAATGCACCTTTAGATGTGATGAGGAAAACTGTCTTGGAAAAGTTGCGAAGGAATAAGATTTAAACAGGAAGTTGCTATCTAATGCTTAAAAAAAATATTTATTTGATTGGTGCTAGGGGTTGTGGGAAATCCACGGTGGGAAAACTTCTTGCCCAAGAGTTAGGCTGGACATTTGTTGACGCGGATCAAGCTCTTGAAGCGAGTGTTGGAAGAAATATTGCTGATATTTTTGCGATCGATGGTGAGCCAGCATTCAGGGTTATGGAAAATGCAACATTGCAAAAAATTGCTACTAATTCCAAGCAGGTTGTTGCAACTGGTGGTGGTGTTATTCTTGGTAAAAAGAACCGTAAAATCATGGGGATGAACGGAGTTGTTGTGTTTTTGCAAGCAGATGAAAATATTCTTGCAAATCGTATTTGGGAAGATAGGCTTGCAGGTAAGAATAGGCCTCCTTTAACCCAGCAAACAGAAGAAGATCCTCAAGTTAGTATTCTTTCTGAGGTGAAAGCTATTCTGGAAATTCGCACCACAATCTATAAACAAAGTTCCGAAATTTGCTGCAATGTTAATAGTCAGACTCCGGCGGAGTTAGCGAAAAAAATCGCAGTAGATATCAAAGCAATGAAAACTTTGGAGTTTTAATGTCTCTTCCCGTATTAATCTGGGTTTTCTTCGTTTTTGTTACGGGCGCCTGTGTTGGCAGTTTTATCAATGTTTGTGTTTTCAGGCTTAATACTGAACGAAGTGTTTTTTGGCCCGGGTCTCATTGTGCAAGTTGTTTTAAACCTATTGTCTGGTTTGATAATATCCCCATTATTAGCTATCTTGCATTGGGGGGTATTTGCAGAAAATGTAAATCGACTTTCTCTGCGAGATATATGTTGATCGAGCTTTTTTCTGGTTTGATGTTCGTCTCGGTTTTTCTTTTGGATGTGATTTTTAATGTCCCCAGCTATAACATCGTGGCGGTGCAATCTCATCAAATCTCGCAGGGATTGATTCCTTTAAATGTCTGGTTTACTTTTGTCTCTCATGTAACTTTGCTCTCATTTCTTTTAACTGCTTCTTTGACAGACCTTGCAAAAATGGAAATTCCCCTAGGTATTACTGTTACTGGGACTTTGTTTGGTTTGATTTTTTCAACTTTTCAGGCATGGCCTTTCCCTGATGATATTCATTCTGCAAATACATTTTTGTTGTCATCTAAGGATTGGCCTGTAAAGCCCTTGATGCCTCAAGGATCTATGGCTTGGCCTTTGTGGTTTCCGGTTTTTGACTGGCTGGATTCGCATGTCTATCTTCATGGTTTTTTAACTTCTTTAGCTGGAATTTTTGCGGGTACTTTTTTACTTCGCGCAATTCGCTTTACCTATGGCCTCGGCCGGGGAATTGAGGGTATGGGATTAGGGGATGCAGATCTTATGATGATGGTCGGGGCTTTTTGGGGTTGGCAACTTGTTATTGTCGCTTTTTTTCTTGCTGTGATCCCGGCTTTTTTCTTTGGTATTCTTCAATTGTTTAGTAAAGGTGAACAGGCATTCCCCTTTGGTCCATCCCTTGCTATTTCTTCTATAGCTACTTTCTACTGCTGGAAATCACTTTCTCCACATTTACAGCCGATTTTCTTTGAATTTCAGCTTTTACTCATTTTGTTTGCTTTTAGTTCCATTTCCTTGTTATTTATTAGCTTTGTTTTTCGATTGTTGAACAATTTGCGCTCGAATCATGTTGGTGGCTAACACTCTTGTTTGAAATGAAATATATTAGAATTATATCTTTGGTTTTATAAGTCTGGGATTAGTTATGCTTCGAACTTTACTAAAAATATTCTTTTCTATTTTTCCTTGGTTGGCACTGTTATTAATTTTAACGGCAGTCTACCGACCTGATCTTTTTTTTAAAATCGATTCCGCTAAATCTGGGTTCATTGCAAAACCTGTTGCATCGGTTCCTGTCTTGGTTGGTAAAGTTGTTTCCAGAACTCTTGCTAAAAATCTCAAAACTACTGGCTCTTTTAAAGGGCTGGAAACCATTGCGGTTATTCCTAAAGTTGAAGGCCGGGTATGTAAAGTTTTTCATGATATTGGCGATGAAGTTTACCCTGGCGAACCATTGCTTTTGATTGATGAAACAGATTTGAAACTTGTTGTCAACGAGGCGAAAAAATCATTGGAATTGGAAATGGCCAAACTCGGGCTCTCTGTTTTACCCGATGATAAATTTGTGGTCACTAATTTACCCATGGTTGCCAAGGCTGCGATTTTGGAAAAAAATGCGGTTAATAAGCTTGATAGATTGCGAAGAATTGGAACAGCTTCTTCCGTTGAAGATCGGGAGCAAGCTGAAACAGAATCTAAAGTTTCAAAAGTTAATCTTGATAATGCAATTCTTGATGTTAATACAGCCTTGGCTACTGTCAGATATAAGCAGGCACTTCTTTCTACTGCTGAGCAAAAGTTGAAGGACACTAGAATCACGGTTCCAGTGGTGCAGAACCCCGGTGGCTTGGATTATGGTAATTTTATTGCTTCACTTGGTGGGAAAACCCCTTTTATTGTTTACAGTAAAGGTGTTAGTGAAGGGGAAATGGTTCATTTAAATCCAATGGAGCCTTTGTATCGGCTTACTTTGGATCGGGTTTTAAAGCTTCAGGTATCGTTGCCTGAAAAAGAATTGTCGCAATTAAAGCTTGGGCAGAATGCTAGCATTAGTGTCGAGGCTTATCCTGGTAGAACTTTTCTCGGATCGGTTGTCCGCATTTATCCTACTGTTGACCCGTTTAGTAGGACCTTTCAACTTGAAATAGCAGTGGTCAATTCTAGTCGAGAACTTAAGCCTGGCTTCTTTGCAAAGGTTTCGATTGAGGTGGATAAGACTATTGATGTGCTTACTGTTCCTGAGGAATCTGTGGTTAGTTTTGCCGGAGTAACTAAGGTTTTTCGGGTTGAGGGTGATAAAGTTAAACAGGTTGAAGTTAAGCTTGGGCAACGCATATCTGTTTCCATGGGTAATAAGATTGAAAACTGGGTTGAGGTTTCTGGGCTTCTTAAAGTTGGAGATTCGATCGTTATATCTGGACAAAACAGCCTTGCGGAAAACTCAACGATCAAAATCCGCTCTTTAGAACCTTCGACAATTGAAGGGAATAAGGATTCCTGATGGCACTTTGGGATGTTTGTATCAGGCGCCCTGTTTTTACTGCCATGCTTATGGCGGCCCCGATTGTACTTGGGATTTTTTCCTACTTTCGCTTAGGCGTTGACCTATTTCCTGATGTTGATATTCCAGTGGTGATTATTTCCACCACCCTTCGAGGCGCAAGCGTTGAAGAAATGGAAACCAACATCACCAAGCTTATCGAAGAAACAGTTAATACTGTTTCGGGAATTGATGAGTTGCGTTCCACGACGAAAGAAGGAATATCAACGGTAGTTGTTCAATTTCGCGTAGAAAAAAATGGCCAGATTGCTGCAGAAGAAATCGAGGCTAAAGTTAGAGCCATTTTAAATCAATTACCTTTAAATACCGATACCCCTATCATTGATCGGTTCGATATAAGTGCTGCACCTGTACTTTCTTTAGCGATATCAGGGAATCGTGATTTGCGAGAAATCACCCATATTGCCAAGAAAACGATTAAAGAAAATCTTGAGACACTTACCGGTGTGGGGTCTGTCTCGATTGTGGGTGGCAGGCAGCGGGCAATTCAAATTACGGTCGATCCTAATAGGCTTTTAAAATATCAAGGTATCTCGATTGCTGAGGTTCGAAATACTTTGCTTAAGGAAAATCAAGAACTTCCTGGCGGCAAGGTGGATCAGGGGAAGCTTGAGCTTTCGTTGCGCACCATAGGCCGTGTGCTTTCTGTTCAAGATATTCGCAGGTTGATTATTACCACCCGCAATGGTCAAGCAGTAAGAATTGAAGATGTTGCTCAAGTAGAAGATTCCTTCGAAGAACCCCATAATTTAAGCAGGCTTTGGAGCCTTGGCGAGAATAAAATTGATGATCCTTCTTTGGGAGGCAACGCAGTTACTTTGTTTGTGCAAAAGCAAACAGGCGCTAATACAGTTCAAATTGTTGATAGAGTTCGTGCAAGGCTTGATGAACTTATGGCGGCCCTCCCCTCCGATATTCGAATCGAAACCATTAGAGATCAGTCGCGATTTATTCGGGGCGCTATCGAAGAAATCAAGCGCCATGGGGCTATGGCTGTTTTATTAGTTAGTCTAACAATCCTTGTTTTTATCCGTGATTGGCGCACTACTGTGATTGCGTCATTATCTATTCCCGCATCTATTGCAGGCACTTTTGCACTAATGGATTTGCTTGGGTTAACTCTCAATAACATGACGATTCTTGGGTTGATTCTTGCGGTGGGCATTGTGATTGATGATGCAGTTGTTGTTCATGAAAATATTTTTAGGTATATGGAAGAAAAGAAAAAATCTGCTTTTGAAGCTGCGGGTCAGGCAACTTCCGAAATTGCTATGGCTGTTACTGCAACTACTTTATCTCTCTTGGTTATTTTTCTTCCCATTGTTTTCATGGGAGGGCAGGTGGGGCGCTTCTTCAATAGTTTTGGCCTCGTTATTGCTTTTGCTATCCTTATGAGCTTGTTTGTCAGTTTAACTATGACTCCCATGCTTTGTTCTAGATTTCTTCGGCTTGAAGATATTATTCATGGCACCAAATCTGGAATTGTATGGCGCTTGATTGAATCTTCTTACATGGTGATTCTTAGGTTTTCGATGGCGCATCGAAGCTTCATAGTTTTTATTTCCATCGGGTTGATTTGCGTTACTCCTTGGCTTTTTACGGTTGTAGGTCTTGAATTTGTACCCCGTGATGATCAGGGAGAATTTCAAGTCGCCATACTTTTGCCAGAGGGGTATTCCCTTGAAAGGTCTGATCTGGAAGTGGGCCAACTTGAGCAAAGATTTCGATCTTTGCCTGGGGTAACTCATACTTTTACGGTGATAGGCGATACTACCAGCAGGCTGGGTAAAGGGCAGGGCGATATCTCTACCGCGAATATTTATGTGAGGATAGAAGACCTTTCAAAAAGGAAATTCTCGCAATTTGATGTCATGAAGCTTGCACGAGATATCGTTGCTGACTACCCCGATTTGCGTGCTGCAGTTCAAGATGTTTCTGCCTTTCAAGAGACCGGTTTCAAGCAGGTGATGATTGATCTAAATGTTCGCGGGCCCGATATTGAAAAACTAAAATCCATCTCCAACGAGATGATTGCATGGATGAAAACCCAGCCTTACTTTGTAGATGTTGATTCCAGTCTTTCTTTTCGAAAACCTGAGCTGGTTATAATTCCTGACCGAGAACGCCTTTCTGAATTGGGTGTTTCCCTTGATTCTCTTAATTCCACTGTCACTGTTTTAGTGGGTGGTGAACCCATTGGGAAATTTAAGGAAGAGGATGAACAGTATGATATTTGGCTGCGTGCCGATAAGCAGTATCGCAATGATAAAGAAACTATTTCCCGCCTAACCGTACCTTCAGTCAAACCCGGGATTGGTGCTGTTGAATTAGGGAATGTTGCAACCATTAAGAGCGCTTTTGGCCCTGCAAGCATTGAGCGCTTTTACAGGCAAAGGCAGGTGGTTATCTCTGCAAATCTCGAAGGAATTGCTACGGGGCAGGCGGTTGATCTTATCAAGGCTAAATTGAAAACCCTTGATCTTCCACCCACTTATCAATACGAATTCTTGGGTCAGGCTAAGATGCTTGCAGAACAGGTTTCCAGTTTCATTATTGCTTTCAATCTTAGTTTTCTTTTCATGTACATGATTCTTGCTGCTCAATTTGAAAGTTTTGTGCACCCAATTAGCATTATGATCGCTCTACCTCTTACAGTTCCTTTTGCAATTGTGGCGCTCATATTGATGCAAACTAATCTTGATATTTATGCGATGTTTGGTTTGTTCATGCTTTTTGGGATTGTTAAAAAGAATGGGATTTTGCAAGTCGATTATACCAATCAGCTTCGGAAAACTGGTATGAATCGTTTGGATGCAATTCTAGAAGCAAATCGTACTAGGCTACGGCCCATCCTTATGACCACTCTTATGTTGATTGCTGCAATGGCACCGATGGCATTTGGCGTTGGCCATGGCGCGGCCTCAAGAGCCGGTCTTGCAAAGGTGATTATGGGTGGTCAGGCGTTATCGCTTCTTCTAACCTTGTTGATAACCCCTGTCACCTATTCTTATTTAGATGATCTGGGCGCTTGGATTCGGAGAAAAACTGGTTTTGATAAGGTTAATCATGATGAAAGTGTGCATTTAGAAAATGGAAAATAACAAAATAGTTATTGTTGATTATGGTATGGGTAATCTTCGCAGTGTGCAGAAGGCTTTTGAAAAAGTAGGGTTTGCTGCAGTTATTTCTGAGGATCCTGCTCTCATTAAAAATGCAGATAAACTTGTGCTTCCGGGTGTGGGAGCAATTCGCGATGCTGTCGGCAGAATCAGAGATATAGGGTTAGAAAAACCCATCCTCGATCATCTTAATTCAGATAAACCCTTTTTTGGTATTTGTCTTGGACTCCAAATGCTTTTTGAAAATTGTTATGAAGATGGGAAGCATCGTGGCTTAGGTTTTTATAAAGGCGATGTGGTAAAGTTTTCACCTGTGGAAGGGCTTAAGATTCCACATATGGGTTGGAATCACCTTGATCTACAAAAAGATTTAAAGGTGTTTAAAAGTTATCCCAAAAGCGCGGGTGTCTATTTTGTACACTCGTATTTCGCAGTCCCTGAAAATGCTGATGTTATTGCTGCTTATGCAAATTATCCCCAACCATTTGCCGCCGCAGTCGGTGATGATCGCAGGATTGCAACTCAGTTTCATCCTGAAAAAAGTCAGGGTGTAGGATTGCAAATGCTTAAGCATTTTGCAGAACTTTCTTAGAATATACCTTTTTTAATGAGGCCTTTATGCTGGTGATTCCCGCAATTGATCTTCGTGATGGTAAATGTGTTCGCTTGAAACAGGGCGATTACGCTCAGGAAACTATTTACTCTGATTTTCCTTGGAAGATGGCTTTGGATTGGGCTAACCAAGGCGCTCAATACCTTCATCTGGTGGATTTGGATGGTGCCAAAACTGGGCGAATTGAAAATTCCACGGCAATCAAAGGAATCCTTGATAAAGTGAAAGTTCCTTGTGAATTGGGTGGTGGTATTCGTGATGAAAAAACGGTTTCTGAAGCTTTAAGTTGGGGCATCGATAGAGTAATCATTGGTACAAAAGCTATTCATGATCCCCAATGGCTTTACAATATGGCTATAGCTTTCCCTGGTAAAATTGCTCTTGGTATTGATGCCAAGGATGGGAAAATAGCTGTGGCTGGCTGGCTTGAGGTTTCTCAAATTACCGTTGAACAATTTTTGGATAAAGTAAATGATTGGCCACTCGCTGCTATTATTTACACGGATATTTCAAAAGACGGTATGCTTTCCGGCCCTAATGTTGAAACTACCGCCCGTCTAGCATCGAAAGCTAATTCCCTTGTGATTGCATCCGGGGGTGTTTCAACTTCCGCTGATATAAAAAATCTGAAAGTTGCTGGGGTTAAAGCTGCTATTGTTGGTAAGGCGCTTTACGATGGTAAAATGACTTTAGCTGATGCACTTGAAGCTGCAAGAAGTTAGGTTTTAGCTTCCTTTGATTTCTTTTTCAATTTGTTCTCTAAGGTTTCGGTAATTGGTTTTTCCTGTTCCTAATACAGGGATTTCATTTATTTTTACAACTTTGTCGATGCGCATGATTCCTCGGAATCCCGCTTCTTGTAGAAGGCGGTTGGCTTCTGAAACCTCCATGGCATTACGATTGAACAAATAGACATATTTACGACTATCTTTTTCAATGCCTTCAATAGCAACCATGGGGCCGTTCTCGTCAGGTGGAAATAGTGCTGAAAATACTTCTTCCAGAGCTGGTAATGAAATCATTTCTCCACCGACTTTAATGAAGCGTTTTAATCTTCCCTTGAAAAATAAATAACCATCATCATCCTGCATCACTAGGTCGCCTGTGATGTACCAGTTTTGATTGTTGATAAATTTAAAGGGAGGGGTTCCTTCTTCGCCAAGGTACCCGTTAAAAATAGTAGGGCCAGAAACATGAAGCATGCCTGTTTCGTTTGTTTTTAAAATTTGATCGGTTTCTAATTCAAGAATTAATATCTCGACTCCAGGTAGCGGTTTACCAACTGATTCTCTTTTTTGAAAATTCGGTGGGTTCACTGCAACCACAGGAGAGCATTCGGTGATGCCATATCCTTCAAGTAATTTGGCATTCGGTGCAACGTTTTGTGCTAGTTCAAAAACGGTTGCAGGGCATTTTTCCGCCCCCGATATGATCAGCCTTAACTTATCTAATGTTTCGTTTGATGCTTTATCGAGAATGTGTGTTAAGAACGTAGGTGTTCCAATAAGGAGGGTTACTCCGTAGGCTTTTAGCTTGGCAGCTAAGGTGGAGGCATCGGTTGGGTCTGGGTGGAAAACAATTCTCATTCCCAGCAATATCGGCAGTATGCCTGTTACAGATAGGCCAAAACTGTGAAAGGGTGGTAGAAAAGATAGCACGGTGTCTTGAGAAGTAAGTTCAAGAAATGGTGTGCCGCTTTTATGATTTGAAATCAGGTTGTTATGAGTTAAAGGGACGGCTTTCGGGCGTTTTTCTGAACCGCTTGTAAATAGAATTGCGGCAATTGAATCTGTTTTAGTTGTGCGATTGCATTTTTTAAGAACACCATTAGGGAAATAAGATTTGATCATGCAATTTAAAAGCGTTGAAAAACTAGTTTTGCCTTTGGCTTGTTCTAAATAAACAAATTGAGCCTCTTCAATCGAGATTCCAACCCGGTCAATAAAGCGTTGTGAAGTTAGTATTATTTTTATCCCAAGGAAGTTTATTGCATGTTGCAGATTAGCAGGCCCCGTTGTCCAATTAAGTAAAACAGGGGTTTTATTTGCTATTAAGCAGGCAAAATATGCTATGAATCCCCCCGCACTTGCAGGTAGTAAAATCCCCACATGCTTCGCAGGATCCTTTTCAATGATTTTTGAAATCACCAGAGATGCTAAAAATAATTTTCGGTAAGTTAGCATGCCTGATGTATCATCAATAAGAGCTATTTGGTTTGATGATTTCATCACACGCAAAATAAATGAATCAAGTACCGTGTTGCCTAAGATATAACTTTCAGGTTTTACTCTGAAGCTTTCATCCCATTCCTTGGGCACTTTGATTGGTGTGGATGTTTTTGATTTTCCTGAACATAAAAGGTATAAGTCATCTACGGTGTTAGGTACGGTGGTACCATTAAATTTGAAATGTTGTTCTAGATGAATCAACAGTTCTAATCTTTGAATACTATCAAGGCCTAGAGAATCTAATTCGGAATTTGGATCGGTGGTTTCGTCTGCAATAACTTCTGGAAACTTTTCCTTGATGATTTGGATTACTTCTCTTTTTAAAAGATCGGGGTAAATATTGGATGCAGTTTTATTTTCATTGAGTTCAAGTGGAGGAAAGGCTTTTATTTGGTTTGATAATAAGAAGTGGTAGGGTCGATAAACAGGTGTCGAGTTGGCATCAAGATTGTACCAATTTTCAAGATGAAGATTTACTTTAGACTTTTCGAAGGGTGCCAATTTCGTGGTATCAAATGGTTCAATCGTAATGGTTATTTTTCTTTTGGGCATGAAAAACAAAAGGTTCAAAACAAGCAGAAGCGCGCTGTACAGTAATTCCAAAGTAAGGTTTGGTCGATTGCCTGAAAACGCATGGCTAAATCTGCTGCCCCATAAACCCGTTGTTCGAATTAATAAAACATTCGCATTCGGAGATATTTTCAAGATATCGCTGACACCTGAATTTCCGCCCAGTGATTCCAATCCTTTTCTTTGTAGTTTGCCTGATGGCCAGATAATAAAGTTTTCGCCTTTCTGTAATCCAACTACGAGATTTTGAATAGCTTCCTGAGCTTTTTGTTTTGCCGACAGGCTGATCTTTTCCATGTCGGGTACTTCCAATGCATTGAACAAAAGCATGAAAGGTTTGATGAAGCGGTTTCGATAATAGGTTTCATATACCAAGGGTCTGGGCGCTAGATTTTTTAATAGTAGGGAAAACAAAATGATTGGTTCGGTATATGCTGGGTGATTGGGTAGAATCAATGTCCCTTTTTTTTGTTCGTTTAAATGCTTAATCCCATGAATGGTAATGGTGTAGCGCATTCTTAAAAGCAAACGCATGAAAAAAGAAAGAATTGTTGCGACCATGTTTTCTTATTTACCAATTAGTTTTCGTTGGGGAATTGTTTACCCATAAAAGGTGGATGTTTTTCTTCGTTGTCAGTATCGGCGGAGTTTTTGTTATTTAATCCGAAAGTTTTGAGTGCTGCAACCGATTCGCGTAATTGTTTCTGGTATCGCCAAGAAAATATCGCATCAATGCTGCTGGTTGATACTAAAAGTAAAAGTACCATTAAAAAGCTTATCCAGAACAATGCATAACGGGTTGCAAAGTTGAATTGTTCTGCGGTATAGACAAGTTTCGTTTTAGATTCTTCCGAGTTATCCCGGAGGTCGGCTAAATGCTGTGCGGGTTCCTCAAGGTAGATCATAGCAAATACCAGCATGAGGGCTAAAAGAATCATGAAGAATCCGCCAATCAGCCTGCATAAGCGAATTTGATAAGGTATGAAGTTTTGTGTGGGGTCTGGAAATGTTAAAAATAAAACAGCATTGAAATGAGATTTAAAACTGGCAAATCCGAGCCATATAAGAACGGTGCAAATGGCAGCGCCTGCAAGAATCTGACTGTTTTCCATGATGCACCTTGTTGTAGATGGCTGGAATATAAAAGATTAAATTTAACGCTGGCGCTGTATCCAGCTACCTAACACTTTTGCAACACCTGCCATGGTTTCTCCCGAACATTGTTCCGGAGTATCTGAAAGCTTGTGCCAGTGCTTGTAATCAAAATCAATGATGTCGATTGCAGGAATGCCGCCATTGTTTAAAGCTGTGTGATCATCATCAACTGCAACCCGGCTGAATTCGTTGAGTTTAAAGGATTCGATTTTAAGATCGTTGGCGGCTGACCAAACTTCGCGAACAACTGCGCCTGCTTTCCACCAAGAGTTTTGCTCGATGGGAAATTTAGCATCTTTTCCTGCAACCATATCAAGGAGAACAGCAGAACGATATTTAATCGTCTGTGTGTTTTTGCGTGCTTCGCGGGCAAAATGTTTCGAACCGAAAAAATATTCGTCATCTGGGTCGAATACGAATTCTTCGCCATCAAAAAACACGAAGTCCACTCCTATATTGCAGTTCAGTTTTTTCATGTGCCTACCCATTTCCATTAAAAGGGCAACTCCCGATGCCCCATCATTTGCGCTGATGAATGTTCCTTTGCGTTTCTTAGGGTCGGTTTCTTGATCTGCAAATGGTCTGGTGTCAAAATGTGAGCAGAGGATCACTCGTTCACGAGTTGTTGGATGCCAAGTGATGACCATGTTAACCATGGGGGTGGGCCTTCCCGTACTTTTCTGGATAGCTTTAAATTCTTGTTCCAAAACCTTAGCTCCTAGGGCTTCGAAATGCTTTTTGATCAAGACCCTTTGTTTAACTATCCCATCCGAACCGCTGATTCTGGTGCCGATATCGCATATCTCTTTCAAATATTTCATTGATTGTTCAGGATCAAAAGGCAATGGCTGTTCTTTCATGTTCTTGTCTTCTAAGTTGGTTTGGGCGCTGAGTTGAATGTTGAAAAACATTGCAGCAGCAAGCAGGCTTATTGATGCGAATGCATAAGTTTTTAATCGGATTTTATTTGTCATAATCTGTCTCCAAAAATTAAGGTTTCATCATCTTAATCTTACCTATGCTCTGTGGCGATACATAATATCGTGCTAAACGGATTAATTGTTTGGATCAAGAAAGGGGAATACCTTTAGAGGTTTTAGAACTTCGTCATTTGGTCTGTATTCTACGATTGCCCGGAACTTGTTTTGAGGATCCATGATTGCATAAATATTGTTTGTCGAGATATGCGAATCTGGAAAAGTGAACGGGGTTTTAGTGCCGTTGAGTACATACCTTAAAATTAAACCTTCGAGCGAAAGTTTCTGCATACTATCAACAGCAAGTTCCTGAGGAAGAATAGTTTTTTCTGAAGTCGTTGGTGGCTGATTAACGGAATGAGAATCCGCAATGGAAAATGTGCCAATAGAGGTTCGTTCGAGTTCCAATACATATCCGCCTGTTTTTATAAGCGCCCCTAAATCACGCGCAATTGAGCGAATATAGGTTCCTTTTCCACAGGTGATTTCTAATTCAAGTAAGGGGTATTCATATTTAATGATGTGGATTGAAGAAACTTCTACGATTTTGGGAGGGGGTAGTTCCGGTTTCCCTTTTCTAGCAAGTCTATAAGATCTTTTTCCGTTGACTCTTGCCGCAGAAACTGAGGGAGGTGTTTGCAGTATTTCCCCTTCAAAATGCTTTAAGGCAGTTTGTATTTCTATCAAGGTGGGAGCACTTTTCACCATGATTTTATCGATCGGACCTTCGGAATCATCGGTTGCACTATTGGCGCCCAGCATGATCACCGTTTTGTAAACTTTTTTCATCGATTGAATGTATTCAACTAAGCGCGTGGTCCAGCCTAAACAAATAACCAGCACCCCTGTTGCCAGCGGATCCAAGGTGCCTGCGTGCCCGGTGGGTATTTTTTCAGCAAACCATTCCTGTACATGATCCACCGCTGTGCGTGAAGACATGCCCTTGGGTTTGTTAACTACGATTATTCCAGAATTTCCAGCCCATTCTTTCAGCAAGATGTTTTCTCCTCTTGCTGATTGTAATGAATCAAACTGATTTGGTCACCTTGTCAGGCACGGAGTTCTTAATTTGAAATTATCTCTGTCATGGCCTAAGTCTTTAGCCAAGACGAGAGAACTGCCAAGGGTTACCGCCATGAAACCGAATCTTGATCGAATGTCTTCTTTGCATTTTGCAAGCCTATCTGCGCGTTCTTTCTCTGGATCGATGAAAAGTAGATTGGATGCAGATGCCGGTTCGAGTTGCGCAAGTTCCACGCCTAAAAGCCGTAGGGGAAGCCTTCGTGTAAATAATGAGATTAGTTTTTCTTTTGCAGCCTGATGCAAAAGCGTATCAGAGTCGCAAGCCGTTTTAAAATTTAAGTTGTTGTGGGCATCTTTAAGATCGCCATAGCGGAGATGAATTTTCAGGCAACGCGTTGCAAGTTTGTTGAAACGCATCCAAGAGATGGCCCGTTCAAGAAGATGTGCAAGCATGGCGTCAAGAAAAGCTTGATCTGCAGTGGGCGGATTAAAGCTGGTGCATCTAGAAATAGAATCTGGGTTGCGTGAAGTCAGTAGTGGCCTTGAGTCGTTTCCTAGCGAATAATTGCGAAGAATGGGGCCGCGCTTTTGAAACATGGCACAAAGAACTTCAAGGGGGAGCGCAGCAACTTCTGCAACTCGAGTAACATTCAGGCGCATGAATTTTTCTTTGCCCACAGATCCAACGGTGGGAAGAATTTCGACGGGCCAAGGGCTGATGTAATTTTTTTCATGGCCAGGCAACACCGCGACCACTGGTGAAAAGTGCTTTGTTTCAGCAAGAATAGAGGTGCCAGGGATCCATCGAGACGATGTTTTTCGTTGCGATGAGATGCGAAGTTCTTTGGCATGGTGGGTTGCAACATTGGCAATCATTTTGTTGTTTCCCATGCCCATGGAAACTTTCAGGCCGACCTCTTGGAAGATTTGTTCGCGTAATGCGGTTGCAATTTGTTGGCGTTCTGTTGGGCCTGTTTGTGCAAGCTGCATGTAAAGATCATCTAAGGAGGCCATTTCAACTGCGCTGGAATGTTCTTTGCAAATTCCCAGAATTTGTCTGCCTGCTATTTCGTAACGCCTATGATCCCCGGGAACAACCCGTAAAGATTTACAAAGTTGCCTAGCTTGGGAAAGTCGCATGCCTGTTTTAATGCCATCGCGCTTTGCTTCGTAACTGCAACTGGCAACCACGCCAGTGCCCACAGCAACAGGAATACCCTTTAATTTAGGGTCATCGCGCTGTTCAATGGAAGCGAAGAACGCATCAACATCAAGATGAACGATGGGTGAAAATTCCAAATGATGCAAGCCCGGAGGCATGTTTGCTTCCCTGCAGTAAAACGAAGATAAATGTACAAATGTATATTGCCTGTGATTTGCAACTTGTCAAGCTTGGAATAAATATTCTGACGAATGCTTAAATCTTGTGGAAAAATCCTTCATTTACAGATACATTCTCTATTGCAGGGCAGGATTTTTCACTATCTGCCCATAACTACTTAATGAAATGAAACTATGCAGACGGTACAAATAGCTCTGGGCGCAATCGGGGCTAACGAAATTTCCAGAATTGCTCAAAACTTTCAACTTAGAAAAAATAATGTTGAGAGCGCAATTAACCTCCTCCTTGAAGGGAAATCCCCTTCGTTTATCGCAAGATACAGGCGTGCCAAAACTGCTGGCATGAATGAATCTGTCATTCGTGCGATTCGCGATAGGCTGTTTAAAATAAAAACTTTTCATGACCGCAGAGAGATGATTCTCAAAGCTTTGGAAACGCAGGGCAAATTAACGGAAGAGTTGCGTCTGCAAATCCTTGCTATTGAATCTCCTAAACGCCTTGAAGATGTGTATCTTCCATTAAAACCAAGGAAATCCATTCTTGCAGCTGGCGCCCGGGAAAAAGGCCTCGAGCCTTTTGCAGAGGCTCTTTGGACTGAAGATCCTTTGATTGCCAACCTCGACGAAATACTTCCAACCATGATCAATCCAGAAAAAGGTCTGGAAACCATCGAAAAAATCACTGAGGGCGTGGTCCAAATTCTGGCTGAAAAATTAAGTGAAATCCCCGCTGTTCGTGCCTCTGTACGTAATGATTTGTGGGATTTTGGCAACCTGCGAGTTTCTAAAACCAACAAAGTTCGCGACAAGCATGGCTTAGAATTAAAAGAATTCTTTTCCTATGTAGAGCCACTTCGAAATGTTCAAGCACGAAAATACCTGCAAATTGGCAAAGGTGAGAAAAACGGGTTCCTTAATGTGCTATTCGATTGGAATCTCGAACAAGCCAAGAAAAATGCACTCGAAGCCCTTGTTGAAAAACCTGTTTCTCAGTCTTCGTTTGTCGAACAACCTGTAAATGAAGATAGATCTATAGAAGCAAATCATGCCCCAGAAGTTGTGGCGACCCCAGAAGTGGCACCCGCCCCTGAAGTAAAAGCAGCTACTGCGCCTGCATATACCCATAAATATGTTGAACTGATCAAAAAAGCGATGAGCATGGCTGTCGATCAAATTCTCAGGCCCGTGCTTGAAAGAGAATGCGTACGCGACTTGGGTGAAAGGGCATCCGAACATGCTGCCAGCCTGCTAGCGCGATTTTATCACAACCGTCTCGTTGCTAATCCTGCAGGTGCAATTAAAATTCTTGCAATCGACCCAGGCTTTCGAAATGGCTGTAAAATTGCAGTTATTAACGAAGAAGGCAAGCTTATCGATCATGCAATAATCTTCCCCCATCAACCTCAGGGAAAGAAAGAGCTTAGCCTTTTAGTTCTCGAAGAATTAATTCGCAAACATCAGATCAGCACCATTGCGCTGGATAATGGCAACGCTTCAAAGGCGACCGAAGCCCTGCTTTATGAATTGATCGTCAGGCTTAAAAATCCAAAGCATCTTGAAGAAGATAATAAAGAAATTCTGCCCACCGAAGAAGCGAGTGAAAAAGGCGGTACGGATGAAACGGTTGCAGAATCTTCTGAAGCACCCGCGGCTGAGGCACCTGCGGCTGAGGCACCTGTTCAGATTAGTGCCCCTGTAGTTCCTGAACCTGTGGTATCTGCTGAAGCACCTGCCACTGAAGTTTCACCTGCTGAAGTCCCACCTGTTACGGCTGCCGATGGCGCAGCACCTGAGCCAACACCGGAAGCTCTGGCAGCGGCAAAGAAGGCAGAGCTTGCGGCTATTGCTGTCATTAAAAGGGCTGAATTGGAAGCTCAGGCTGCAAAGAAGAAGGAAGAGATTGAAGCTCAAAAGAAGCTTGAAAAAGAACGAAGACAAGCTGAGTACCAGAAGTTGGTAAATGATACTAAAGCTACAATCAAAACCCTTCCTGAAGCACCAGCGGAAGTGAAATTCGCAACAGTAATCGAGGCTGGTTCTTCGGAATACGCATCTTCCATTTTAGGTAAAGAAGAACTTGCTGATTCTGATGTCGGCGTAAGAGCGGCTGTTTCGATTGGTAGAAGATTGCAAAATCCGCTTAACGAATTAATTAAGATTGACCCTGTTCATATTGTTTCGGGCCTTGTTGAATTTGAAGTTCAGCACAGGTATCTTCGCCCAGCTCTTGATAACGTGCTTGAATCTTGTGTGAATCTTGGCGGTGCAGATCTTAATAAATGTGAGGCAAGTTATTTGCGCCATTTATCAGGATTAAATCAGTTGCTTGCCCAAGAAATCGTTGAGCATCGTAAAAAGAACGGGCCCTTTAAAAATCGCGCCCAACTTCTTGAAGTTCAAGGTTTGACTCCTGAAAAGTTCGAGCTTTGTGCAGGATTTTTACAAGTTCATGATGGTGATGAGCCTTTCGATGCCACTAATTTTCATCCCGAAGATTACGAGATGGCAAAGAAAATCCTCGATGCCTTTGGCATCGCCAAGGATGAATGGAAAACCCCTGAGAAAAAACAGGAGCTTCTACAAAAAGCGATTGATGCAAATCTCAAGGATATCATCGCAACTACAGGCATCGATTCTGTTACATCCCTAAAAGATTTCCTTGATGAACTGATCAACCCTCTTTCTCAGGAACAGATCAAACGGTTTGGGCCAGTTTATCGCGTTAGGCAGTTGGATTTTGAAGAATTGCAACTTGGTCAAGAACTTCCAGGCGTGGTGCAAAATGTTGTCGAATTCGGCTGTTTTGTCGATGTGGGTATCAAAGAAAGTGGCTTGGTACATATTAGCCAGATTTCAGCCCGTTATGTGCGCAGCCCATACGAATCTGTCAGCGTAGGCGATATTGTTACAGTTTGGGTCATCGCCTTGGATAAAGAAAAATCCCGATTATCCTTAACCATGATCAATCCAAATCGTGAATCGGATCATCAAGGTTCAGGTCGATCTTCCCGAGCTCCTGCACGTGATTACCCCAGAAGGCCTGATCGTAGGCCAGATTCTTCACCCCAAAATGCGGAAGCTAATCAGGGAGGCGACTCTCAAGGCGCGACTTCCCGTCCTCGTTCACCAGAAAGGCCTGCGGGCAGATTCCCTGCTGCAAGGTCTAATAGTGGTGGTAGCAGCAGTGGTGGTGGAAGTGCAGGTAGCAGCCGTAGTAGCAGTTCATTTAAGCCAAGAGATGATAAACCCAGAGGCGCACGGCCTCCTAGGTTGGATCCAAACAGGCCACCTCAAATTCGTACATTCTCGAGCCAAAAGCCTATCGAGAAGCCTAATTTATCGCAGTCTGCGTTATCCGGAGACTCACCCTTAGGGACATTTGCAGAACTTGCAGTTTTTTGGGAGAAATCAACTCCCAGTGATGCTGGCGAGACCAAGAAGGGTGCGGAAACCCAAAATCAAGCAAACTCTCCTGCGCCACAAAAAGACCAAGAGGGAAATGGTAGTCCCGAATAATGTTTTTCCCCGTAGCTGCATTATGTAAGTTTCCTGAAACAAAATAATTCCTAAAATAGTTTCGCTTCCTTGGAAGATGCTAACATAATTTCAAGTGTTCTTTGTTTGTTCTATTGGAGTAGTTAATGACCAACCCCACCCAAGATGGGTCTCAGCCACAAGGTTCTGGAAAACCCCCTAAAAAACGATCTTTTTCTAATATTAGTGGGAATCTAGGTTGGCTAGTTATTCTCTTTTTATTATTGGTTCTTCTCTTCAGTTCCTCTGTTGGTAACAACAACACGGTTCTATATTCCGATTTCGTTAAGCTTATGCTTGATGATGAAGATTCAAAAAAAATCAGAAAGATAACTTTCATTGGGGTCGATCGGATTTCGGTTGATGTTAATGATCACGAAAGTATCAAAGACGAAAGACTCAAAGAAAAAGCTGGAGCTCGCGGGAAATTCACCGTAAACCGGGCCAAATTAGATGATCCAGGCCTCGTTGCACAAATGGATAAGCTCATCCGTAATGGATTACTTGTCGATCAGCAGGAAGATAATTTTGCGGGGCTGAGTTGGTTTATCATGATGATTCTGCCCGCAGTCATTTTGATTGTTTTCTTTTTATTCATATTGCCAAAGTTTCGCGACCCAATGGGTGGTGGATTCCTTAGCAATTACATCAAAAGCCCTGCTAAAAAGTATGAAAAGACCAAAATGAAGGTCACTTTCGAGGATGTTGCAGGTTTGCAGCATGCCAAGGGCGAATTGCAGGAAATCGTTGAGTTCTTAAAATCACCAGATAAATTCACTAGGTTAGGCGCAAGTATCCCCAAAGGTGTTTTACTTGTTGGGCCCCCAGGAACTGGAAAAACTCTGCTTGCCCGTGCTGTAGCCGGTGAAGCAGGGGTGCCATACTACTCAATTAGTGGGTCAGAATTTATTCAAATGTTTGTTGGGGTGGGCGCAAGCCGTGTTCGCGATATGTTCAAAACGGCTAAAGATAACTCTCCCTGCATTCTTTTTATCGATGAAATTGACGCAGTAGGCAGAATGCGTGGCGCAGGTGTGGGTGGTGGCTCTGATGAACGCGAGCAAACGCTTAATCAAATTCTAAGCGAAATGGATGGCTTCCAACCTACAGAAACCGTCATTGTGCTTGCAGCGACCAACAGGCCTGATGTGCTCGATTCCGCACTTTTACGGCCAGGCCGCTTCGATAGGCATATTACCATTGATAGGCCAACTTGGCAGGGCAGGCTCGCAATTCTAAAGGTTCATACCCGTAATAAGCCTCTTGCAGATAATATAAATCTGGAGATGGTAGCGAGAAAAATGATTGGAATGACTGGTGCAGACCTTCGTAATTTAGCTAACGAAGCTGCCTTGGTTGCGACCCGACTTGAAAAAGATAAAATCGACCGAGCTGATTTCGAAGTCGCTGCAGATAGAGTTCTTATCGGCCCTAAACGCGAAGAAGTTCTTACCCCGGAAGACAAACGCAGGACCGCTTATCATGAAGTAGGCCATGCCCTAGTCACCTGGTTGATGCCTGGCGCTGATCGCCCACAAAAAGTTTCCATCATTCCTAGGGGCCAAAGCCTTGGCGTTAACCTTAATGCACCTGATGAAGATCGTTTTCATCATGGCTTGGATCATTTTAAAAATCAGTTGGTCATGATCATGGGTGGTCGTGCTGCAGATAAGCTTATTTACAACCAACCTTATGCTGGTGCAGAATCTGATTTAAAACGAGCGACAAGACTGGCTCGAATGATGGTTACCCATTGGGGTATGAGCGAAAAGCTTGGGCCCATGACTTTTAAAGTGGGCGAAGAGCATGTCTTTTTAGGCAAAGAAATGCAGGAAGCCCGCGATTTTAGCGAACAAACTGCTGCTCTCATCGATTCTGAAGTTCAAAATTTCCTCAGGCAGGCTGATGATAATGCTTTCCAATTGCTTTCTGATAATCGTGTCTACGTGGAAAAAATTGTCGATGAGCTTATGAGCAGGGAAGAACTTCTTCGCGATGAAATCGAAGATATTCTCAGGGCGGCTGGCTTTGTTGTTACCCCTGCGAAATCATCTACAACCATCGCGGATTCTTAGTCCCCTAATTTCCGTATCTTAACTATTCGCAGGTATTATCTGCCACGGGAAGGCATATAACCCCCTTGGCATTTATTTCTATCAAGCGTGATGCTCAGGTTTTACTAAAAGTAAAAATGCTCAGGGTTTAGTTTCTTGGTTAAAGGCTTTTGTATTCTCTCAAATCGACTAAATAAATTTCAAATTATAAGCGGCTGTTTTCATTCTTGGCTCGTTGCTTTAAGAGTCAAAGCCTTTAAAATGCCATTTTAAAGGTTGTAAAGCATTGCTTTAGAATGATTTTGGAGGATTTAGTGCCCGTTTTGGGGGTTTGGGCATGTTGTTTCTGACACAATTGGAACTATTGTCTTTTCGTGAACTATTGTCTTATTTGTTAAATGTGTATCTGAAAATAATAATTGTCATGTGATTAACTACTTTTCTTCTCGCGCTACTAATGGTCTTTTTTTTACAGTGGATAAAAGTTATCAGCCAATTTGTATTGGCGACGGCAACCCGATCAAAGGTTTGCTGGATATATGTTTTTAGTTGCTTTTTGTGAGAGTAAACATGAAAGCGTTCATTGTTAGGTCGGCTTTTCTTGGTTTGATCATGCTTAATGCTGGCTGCTGGGGCCACGAAGGCACAGGGCTTTTTGGTCGTAGGCATTCAAATAGCACGCCTCCTCCAATGCCACAATATGCACCAGCTTGCGCTCCGATGCCCCAATGTGCACCAGTTTGCGCTCCTGCTCCTGTTTGCATGCCCCAGCAATAATAAGAGCATTGACGGTTGGAATTTCCGGTTTTAGATTCTGAACTGGTTTAGGCCTTTTAGCTTGATAAGAAAAGGCTTTCTCTCCTTAGAATCTGTACAACCGTAATTGTTCAAACTTTTTTTGCCACTCTTCGAGTTTGCAATCGAAAGATTGCTTGCACCTGCCAAGTTGGGCTGCATATTCCTTTTAGTGAGATTTAAGGAATAGTAGTTCCTTCTGGGTGTGATTCTAAGATTGTTTTTTTAAAACAACTTTAGAAATCAAAGGTGTGAGAGATATTCTGAATTATTCAGAATTAATTCAAATTTGAGGAGGCTGCCATGAGTATTCGATCATTGATGATTGCTGGTTTTTGTACGATCTTTTTGTTATCTGGGTGCAATGGACATCGCGTCGGGTTGACCTTTAAACCCTGGGGCTATTTGATCCATGCAGATAAGAGTTACAGGCACGGCGGTGCAGCAATGCAATCCGGTGGAGTTCCTTGTGATTCATGCGAAATGGGAAGCATTAGTGCACCTGTTGTATCGCGTTATTCTGAACCACCTCCAATTAAGATCATTCAACAGAAGTAATAAATCGGAATGAATGAGGGCAAAGCTTTATGCTAGCCCTCATATTCCTATTTCCAATCGATTGTTTTGATTGATTGGATCAAATATTTGAAATGAAAGAATTGATGGCGCTCCATCTTTCTTATTTTGAAATAAGAATTCAACTCGATATATCCCTTCTTGAATCCCGCCCCAATTGCCTTTCACTTTAACCATGGAAGATATTTTGCAGGTGTTTTTATCAGTGCCGGGGCCGATATTTTCGATATCCCAGAATATAATTTCTTTTACTAATTTATCCGCCTGATTTCTGGCCAACCAGACTTCAAAAGATTTTAAATCTGTTCCCCTTACAGTAATGAATCGCCCATCAAGATGCTTTAGTGCAGAAATAATCGATCCCTGTTTTGTTTGTTTGCTAATGTCTGCAAGCACTAATTCTGCATTTTCTTTGTTGGTAATAACGAGGGTGTCTAAAATCCAATAACTAACTAGTAAAAAAGCAATTGCCAAAGTAGTGGTGATAAAGTGATTGAATTTTGCAAAAGTCCAGATAAGAAAAAGCCCGACCCAGCCAAATATCAAGCAGCCATACACTGCCAATCTGCCTTCAAATAGCAAATCCATATTATTGCTGATCCTGCTTGAGGGTGTTTGCTTTGAAAAAAACAAAAGCAGTTGCTATAAGTCCAATGCCAGCACCGATAAAGATGCGGGCCAACCCTTTGTCCGCCAAGAATTGCAATTGCAATAGATTTAAAAATTGAGGTCCCGCCAGGCTGGTTATACCAGCAATAATGGCAAAGGACCCCAATAGAATAGTCAGGCTAAAAAAGAGCTTTTGAGCCATAAAAGGCAGGCTTTTACAGCCTTTCCTTAGGCCATACTTCTTTGCCGTATCGTGCCTTTTTGCCTAGTTTTTCTTCGATCCTAAGTAGCTGATTGTACTTTGCAATGCGATCGGTTCTGCTTGCAGATCCGGTTTTAATCTGGCCTGCATTGGTTGCTACTGCAATATCTGCGATGGTGGTATCTTCAGTTTCACCACTGCGATGACTGATGATGGTGGTAAAACTATTTCGCTTGGCTAACTCGATGGCTTCCAAGGTTTCGGTAAGAGTACCAATCTGGTTTACCTTGACTAGGATGCTATTGCCTGCTTTTTCGTTGATACCCCGTTGCAAACGGGTCGTGTTGGTAACGAAAAGATCATCACCCACGATTTGGACTTTGCTGCCAAGTGCTGCGGTGAGTTTTTTCCAACCATCCCAATCATCTTCGGAAAGGCCATCTTCAATGGATCGGATGGGGTATTTCTTGCAAAGATTAACCCAGTAATCAACCATTTCGTCGGAGGAGATTACTTTTTCGGGGTTGCTCTTAAAGAAGCAATAGCCGTTTTTGCCTTTATGTTTACCTTCTTCAAAAAGCTCGGTGCAAGCAGCATCGAGTGCGAAGAAGATATCTTCATTAAGTTTGTAGCCAGCATTTTCAACAGCTTTGGAAATGAATTCCAGTGCTTCATCAGTGCTTTTTACATTAGGTGCGAATCCGCCTTCATCACCCACTGCAGTGTTTAGGCCTTTGTCATGCAGAACTTTTTTCAGGTGGTGGAAGATTTCAGTTCCCATGCGCAAGCCTTCGGCAAAAGTAGGTGCGCCTAATGGCATGATCATGAATTCTTGGAAGTCAACATTATTGTCTGCGTGCTTGCCACCGTTTAGGATATTCATCATAGGTACGGGTAGTACGCAAGCATTGGTTCCGCCGATGTAGCGGTAAAGTGGGAGTCCGGTTTTAGCTGCGCCTGCATGGGCACAAGCCATGGAAACGCCAAGCATTGCGTTTGCGCCAAGATTTCCTTTGTTGGGGGTGCCATCTATTTCAAGCAATAAATGATCAATGCCAACTTGGTTAAGAACGCAATGGCCTTTAAGTTTTGCAGCTATGTGGTGGTTGACATTTTCAACAGCTTTGCGGGTGCCTTTTCCCAAAAACCTTTTTTTATCATTATCCCGAAGTTCGATTGCTTCGTGAGCACCAGTGCTAGCGCCGCTTGGAACTGCAGCACGACCAACCATGCCGTTTTCCAAGGTAACATCGACTTCCAAGGTGGGGTTGCCCCTGCTATCAAGGATTTCACGGGCATGTACTGATTTGATTAAGCTCATTTACTGATCCTTTTCATAAAGCTGTGATAATAAATCGTTCCAGCATTAAAACTTAAATTGCTTGAAACAGTTAATATTAATTTATGAAATTAAGAGAAAAATTTAAGAAGATATCGAGTTCATTTAAACTGAGCATAAGCATTGCCACGGAATCACACGGAAGAAAGCAGGAGCATAGCCACGGAAATAAGAACAAGCACAAGCAGAAGACTTTGCCACGGATTAACACGGAATTACACGGAAATAAGCTGAAGCAGAGCCACGGAAGGAAGACACATCTTTCAGAGTCGGATGCGTGAGCGACGGTTCTTTCTTGCGCAAGCGAACACAACTTTTTATTGCATATCTTTACAAGCCTGAAGCGCAAGCGAAGGTTCTTCAAATACATGTTTACTATTCACACATTATTCCTTCGCTTGCGCTTCAGGCTTGTAAGACAAGAGATACCGTAAAGAGTCGGTTTCCACATCGTATTCGTTCGTTGCGAAAAGGGTCCCTGAGCTTGCCGAAGGGGCTCTGAAAGCAACCGTCGCTTACGCGTCCGGCTCTGAAAGAAAATTGTGGGTAAGAGCCAGCAGCGAAGCGGCCCTTCGACAAGCTCAGGGACCAGATTTCTCTTGTTCTTTTCCGTGTAATTCCGTGTTAATCCGTGGCTCTGCTTCTTTTTAGCTTTTCATTTCCTGCCCACCTGCATATTTACATCCTCAGTTCATTAGAATCTTTGAGAGGGTGGGGAAGGTGGGGAATCAATGTATTGACCAAAATGGCCTAATGGGAATATGATTTGGCTGCGTAGTGTTGGTTGGTTAATGAGAATGGGTGTAGCGTTAGCAATGTTAAATGAAGCAGTCGAAGAAAAAACGTTCTCGGTAAGGTCGCAAGTATTTATCTTGTTGATTTTGATGTTGTTGGTTGCGGCTTTGCGGGCATGGCAAATAACTCATACGGAAGTAGCAGCGCGCGATAGTATTGGATTTATTCGCTATGCATGGCTGCTTGAAAACTCAACGGATTGGAAGTCGGTGATCAAAGATGCGCAGCAGCATCCCGGATTTCCTTTGGCAATTCATTTAGTAAGTAAGCCTGTTCGTTTCTTTGTTGAATCTGATTTGCCATTTGCGTATCAACTTAGCAGTCAATTGGTTTCCTCATTTTTTAGTGTGTTGTTAGTGCTGCCATTGTTCTACTTGGCATTTGAAATTTTTAATATCAAGGTTGCAGTATGGTCGGTGTTGTTGTTTGAGTTTTTGCCTGCGATAAGCAAGGTGTTGGGGGATGGATTGTCTGAGGGGATGTTTTTGTTTTTTGCAGCGAGTGCGCTGGCTTGTATTTTAATAGCGTTTAAAAATGGTCGAGTGACAATATGGTTTTTTGCAGGATTGTTTTCTGCGTGTGCTTATTTGGTAAGGCCCGAGGGGATGATAATTGTATTTGCATGCTTTGTGGTGATGTTGGGGAATATTGTTTTAGGGAAGTTTAATGATTCGAAATCCAAAATGAAGATGGTTTTAGGTTTGGCTGGGGTGATGCTAGGGTTTTTGGTGTTAGCGTTGCCATTTATGTTGACGATTGGAAAGTTGACCACGAAGCCCACCGGGCAGAAAATACTAGAGAAAATTGCTGTATTGCAAGTTGAAGCAGATAACCGGCTGGCTTTAATGAATGGGCCAGAGTTGGCGATGGGTATTTTTGATCAATCACCCTTGTTTTCGAGTTGGTGGGAGGGTGAGGACAAAGGGCCAGCGGCAAGGTTTATGTGGTCCTTCATGGTGCTTGGGGATTCCTATTTAAAAGGATTAAATTACCTTGGTTGTGCATTTGCATTGGTGGGTTTGTTGATGACGCCCAAGGGGGTGTGGTGGAAGCCTGGAGTCATCGTTGTTGTTATTTCATTTGCTATTTTGAACGTAGCTTTTTATCGGGTTGCGCTGGTGATGGGTTATCTATCGGAGAGGCATGCGATGCTGGCGCTGATGATGGTGGTTGTTTGGTCAGCATATGGCGGTGTTATTTTGGGTGATACGTTTGTTGGCTTTTTTAAAGAGTCGCGTATGAGGGTTGGCCTAGTTAGGCTGAATCATTTTTCGTTACTGTTGATATTATTATTGGTGCCTTCGGTTTATAAAAGCATGGAGACATTGCATTATAACCGTGAGGGATTTAAGCAGGTTGGGAAATGGCTTGCAAGCAATTGCAAGGAAGGCGATTTAGTGGAAGATGCATTTTGTTGGTCGCATTTTTATGCAGGTAAAGTTTTTTTAGAAGGGAAATCGGGTTTGGTTGTTTCTGATCCACGGGTCAAGTATGTGGTTGTGGAAAGATCAGGAAACCCGCACCTTCGCTTACAGACGCAGGATGAAGAATCATTAAAGGCGCAAAAGGGTAAAGTGGTATATGATTGGCCTTGCAGGCGAAAAGGGGTGAATTCGACCGTGTTGGTGTATGAGGTACCTGCAAGTTAGGTATTAGCTAGCAGCGGGCGTTTGTGGTGATTTGTTTTTTTCGTACCAGAAAAGATGCAGAGCAATTAAAGCAAGAATCGGCGGAATGCCTGCGATGATAATACCCCAGGTGTATGCCTGCCCTTGAGCGAGTTTGCGCGCTTCTTCGATTCCAAAACCATCGGTGATAAAGCTTGCAAAGTAGTTGTTTTCTGTTCTTTGTATGAGATACCCCGCACTGATTTGCATCACAAACATCCCAACCCAATTCAAGCTGCCTAATGCTCCGGTGATTTTTCCCTGATGTTTCACGGTTAAATCTTGGCTAAAAGAATAATAGCTGGGAAAAAGCGCAAGTGTCGAAAATCCGATCATGATTAAAACTACAAGAAATAGTGGCCCCGAGGGCATGAACGCAGCAGGTATGCTAAGCAAGGTGAAAAGCGAAAAGAAGCCATAAACCCATTTTCGGGAATTAATGACGCTTGCACCTTTACTGATCAATAACAAAGTTAGGAATCCTGCGGTTAGTGCACCCGCATCGGATGCGAGATAATAACCCGAAGAAAACCAATTCACTTGGGATTCTGTGTAGCCATGCGCTTCTCTTAGATAAAGTGGCAGCCATGCTCTTAGAAAGTGCCATGTAGAGTTGATGGCAAGAACCATGAATTGAAGAACCCAGAACCGCCTATCAGAAAGTATTTCGAACATTGCTTGAAAGCTTGATTTTGAATTTTCTGAAGCGAAAGATTCATCACTAGCATTAAGAGAGATATCTTTGGTGACGATACTCCAAAGAAGAATCCATAAAAGGCCAATGAGTCCAACAATGAGGAAGGTGATACGCCAGCCTGCAAGGTGGGCAAGTGTACCGGGTAATTGGCTATGAAGGCAGAGTTCAACGATAATAGGGGTGATAACTGCCCCCAAAGCTGCGCCGCTTTGTAGGATGCTGTTGCCCATGGTTCGTTTGGATGGGGCCAAAAGCCTTTGGGTGGTGACAAGAGCGCAAGGCCAGTTGGCAGCTTCGAAAAAGCCAAGAGCAGCCCTACAGTATAACAACTCTTCTTTATCGCGGGCGAGGCCTGTCATAAAGCCGGAAAGGGACCAGAAAAACACCATAAGTGGGTAGAGGAATTTGACGGAAACCTTATCGACAATCAGGCCTGTGGTGATGGCACCAAAAGCAAAAGCGAGCCCGAACACCCCTTCGATTTTCCCGTAGAAATCTTTCTGGAAGTCAAAATCCACCATGATGCGACTGATGGTTTGGTTGAGTGTAAGCCTATCCATGTAATTAATCATGGTGGCAAGCAGAAGCAATCCACAAACGATCCAAGCTTTATTTGCAGAAACACCATTATTGCTCATATAATATCCGGTGGGTGAAGCTTAATGAGAGATAATTTAGCATGGATTTTATTGAATAGTGCAACAAATATTCTCTTTTAGGTAAGAGCTTGTGGATTAGGGTTATAAATGAAGGCTTTTTAATCAAATACCGCTTATTAGCAGACAAAAAGAAAATATTTGTACAAGTTTCTCGTATGATAATTGAAATACAAGCGTTTTAAAGTGAAGATGAATGAGAAGAGGCTGGTTGTAATTACGCTAGGACTATCAAAGAAGAATTAGTTTTTATTAGAGGAGCCTCTTTTTGAATACGGTACTTACAAAGGAAATCAGGATGGAAATGCCAGGACCATTGGATCGTGCGCTGATATGTGCCCGAACCGCAAATGAAAACAAGGCCAAGGATATTCTGGTTTTGGACATGAGGAAAATCACACCTCTTTACGATTATTTTGTAATATCCACCGGGGCAAGTAGAAGGCAGATTCACAGTATTGCAGAAGAAATCGACGACCGGATGAAGAAGGTCGGCGATAAACGAATAGGGCTCGAAGGATACGAAGCCAGTCGCTGGGTGGTGCAGGATTATGGCGATGTAGTGGTACATATATTTGATAAGGATGCGAGGTTTTATTTTTCGTTGGAAGAGCTGTGGGCCGATGCCGCACGAATCGATTGGAAACAAGACTAGCGTTAATCTATATCTGGGATATTAAAGTTTTCTGTCACTTGAAAAACCAATCAAATCATGAATTTTCCTGTATTTATTTCGAAGTATATAGAAGAAGCGTTAACCAAAGCAGGCTTTGCTTCTGTGGATGCGTTATCGCAAATTAAGGTATCTGCAGATTCAAAGTTTGGGGATTACCAGTTCAATGGCTCGATGGGGTTGGCCAAAGAAGCTAAGGTTTCACCACGAAAAGTTGCTGAAAAGATTGTTGAATTCTTTGCCCTTCCAGATGTTTTGGAGCCTGTCGAAATTGCGGGGCCTGGCTTTTTAAATCTGCGCATTAAGCCTCAATGGCTTTCAGAAAAAATACAAGAGATGGCTGCAGACCCTAGGTTGGGTGTGCTTAAGCCTGAAAAAATTAAAACCTTCGTAATCGATTTTAGCTCTCCGAATGTTGCAAAACCCATGCATGTGGGCCATCTTCGTAGCACCATCTTGGGCGATAGCCTGGCACGAACACTCCGCTTCTTTGGTCATACGGTTATCACTGATAATCATCTGGGTGATTGGGGCACGCAATTTGGAATTATCCTGCATGGCTACAAGCATATGCTCGATGAAAAAGCTTTTCAGAACGAGCCCGTAAAAGAATTGGCAAGACTTTATGTGGAAGTTAGAAAGTTATTCAAAACACCAGAAGAAATAGCTAAAGGCGTGATTGATCCTGTGCAAAATGCCTGCAGGGATGAAACTGCAAAAATGCACAAGGGTGATCAGACCAACTTAGAGCTTTGGCGTAAGTTTATGCCAGTTTGTTTGGGTGAAATTGATCTGGTTTACCAAAGGCTGGGTGTGCATTTTGATCATACTTATGGGGAAAGTTTTTATCAGCCCTTTTTGAATAAAGTGGTGCAGGATCTTTCCGCATCTGGACTGGCGCGAGAAAGTGAAGGGGCCCTTGCTATTTTTCTTACCGAAGATGCAACCCCTGCTTTGATTCGAAAATCGGATGGCGCATTTACTTACATGACCACCGACCTTGCAACAATTCAGTATCGGGTTGAGAGATGGAAGCCTGATGCCATTCTTTATGTTGTGGATTCAAGGCAGTCCTTGCATTTTTCCCAGTTGTTCCAGATAGCACAGCAATGGCTTGGGCAGCAAACTTGCTTAGAGCATATTTCGTTTGGTTCCGTTTTAGGTGCTGATCGAAAGCCTATAAAAACCCGATCGGGTGATGCTGTTGCCTCTTTGGATCAACTGCTTGATGAAGCGGTAAGGTTGGCAAAGGAAGTGTATCAGGCTGCTTACCACCAGGAAGGTGAAACGCAAAGCAAAGAAAGCCTCGAGGATCTAAGCAGAGTGGGTGATGTGGTCGGCATTGGGGCTGTGAAATATGCAGACCTTTGCCAAAATCGTACCAGTGATTATGTGTTTAACTGGGAAAAAATGATGGCGATGGAAGGTAATACCGCCACCTACATGCAATATGCTTACGCAAGAAATCGAAGCATATTCAGAAAAGGCGAGCTTGACCCCAACAACTATCGAAATGCCTCAATCCCAGTGCTTTTAGATACAGTAGAAGAGCGTGCCTTGGCTTTGCAGCTTTTCCGTTTTGAAGAAGCCCTTACTCTTGCTTTGGTAGATTACAAGCCAAGCCTGATAACTTCGTATCTTTGGGATGTTGCAAAAGCCTACAGTGGATTCTTTCAGAACTGCCCGGTGTTAAAAGCCCCAAATGAGGGCGTCAGGCAAAGCAGGTTGTTGCTGTGCGATTTAACTGCCAGAGTATTGAAGCAAGGTTTAGAGTTGTTGGGCATAAGTGTGCTCGAGAAAATGTAATATTTGAAAATATGCGGTCAGCTTTTAAAAGGGTGAACGAACATGTCGAATCAAGCACCACTTCAGGCAGATAAAAAAGGTGTTTTACCATTTATAAAAAGAAGGCTTGGTAATTGGATGCTAAGGCATCAGTTGCCTTTCAATTTTGCAATTCACATGGTTGGAATCCCAGTTGCGGTTGCGGGCATTCCGTTATTGTTTCTTTATGAATGGTATTGGGGGGCAGGAGCCCTTTTTGTTGGTTACTTGCTGCAATTCATTGGCCATCAAGTTGAAGGTAATGATGTTGGCGAGTGGGCAGCAATTAAGAAGATGCTTGGAATGAAGTATGTTGGGATATCTCCTAGGTGGAATCCAGAAGATCCGAACAGGCTATAAGTTGCCCAGCCGGTTCATTTTTCCGGCGTTTGCTGGTACAATTATATTGACACGTTCCCTGTCCGCCTGAATTACCCCTCTTATCCTTAAGATCCCTAAAAAAGTTATAACCGCTAGAAGTTTCCTAACTTTTCTAACCGGAACCGCCGATAAAGTTAATGGCGAACCTTATTTACGTTTTAATTAATGCGTTTAAGGCAAGCTTAGGGAATGAAACTAAGGTGTTGTTTATCAACACTAAACTTTGGGGTCTAATGGTCATGGAATTGAAACCATCAATTATTTGCGCAGCGTTATTTCTTGCTCTTGTAAGTGGTTGCAAGCAGAACCTCTTCCTTGCGGAAGCTGACTATGAGCATTATAAAAATCTGATGCCAGCAAATTTGGAAAATGATCCCGCAGCAGTGATTGCGCCGATCACCAAATCCATGAGCAAACCCCCAACAGTAAACGAACCTGAAAGAAAGCCCCGCTACATCTCGCTTGCTGAAAGCGTATCGATTGCAATCGAACAAGGTACGGTAGGTTTTCAAAACCCCCTCTTCCCAGGTATTGGTCAAGATACTTTGGTGAGTTTTACAGGCAGGGGAGCAGGCGGTTCTGATGCAATCCGAGTGTTTGCGCTTGAGCCAGCAATTATTGGTAATGAAATTGAAAAATCCTTGTCTAAGTTTGATGCGGTGTGGACCTCCAGTATCAATTGGAATAACACTGACCGACCTATTGGTACCGCGCTTGATAACTTTGTAACTTCTTCAGGTGGTTTGAACTCGATTGAAACCTTGGATTCTTCTTTGAACTCCACCATCTTGAAACCATTGCCTACAGGTGGTGTTGCCGGTATCACCTTCAAGACGGATTATCAGTTCACTAATCTTCCAGCCTTTGTTAATCCGAACTACAGGCCTACTTTGCAGTTCCAGTTTGAACAACCCTTGTTGCAAGGCTATGGTGTAGAGATCAACCAGTTGCGAAGCTCGCATCCTGGCAGTGTCACCACCCCTGGTGTATTGGGTGGCCAGCCCGCTGCTGAAGGTATTCTTGTGACTAGGATTCGCTTTGATCAACAGCGTGCTGAATTTGAACGAAACCTTAACTATCAAGTTCTTAATGTGGAATATGCTTATTGGAATCTTTATGGTTCTTACTGGACCTTGTTTGCCCGCGAGCAAGCTCTTCGCCAAGGCTATGAAGCTTGGAGAATTAGCAAAGCAAGGCTTGATGCTGGTACTATTACGCTTGCAGACCTTGCCCAGACCCGTGGTCAGTATGAGTTGTTCCGTGGTCAGCGTCTTGAGGCCCTTGATAAAGTTCTTGAAAATGAAAGACAAGTGCGAGCACTCTTGGGTATGCCTGCTGAAGATTCGACCAGGCTTGTTCCTAGCGATGCGCCTACGCTTTCCAGATTCGAGCCTGATTGGGATTCCGCTTTGGACGAAACTCTTACCCTTAGACCAGAGTTGTTCATTGCCCGCCAAGAAGTTAAGACCAAGCAGATGGATTTGATTCTTGCAAAGAACACCTTGATGCCCGACCTGCGTTTCCTTTCGACCTATGATTCCAACTCGATTGGAAGCACGCTGGATGGTGCAGGTGGTACTAACGCCCTAAGGAACCTTGCAGAAAATAGGTTTAACAACTGGTCCTTGGGCTTGAGAATGAATGTGCCAATCGGTTTCAGATCGCAACATGCTAATGTTCGAAATGCAAGATTGGAACTTTCAAAGAGCTACGAAGTTTTACAGGATCAGGAATTGAAGGCAGGAAGATTCCTATCCCAATCCTACCGCAAAGTGTTTACCACCTATGAACAGATCAGGGTGCAACGCGCTCAACGAGAAGCCTTTGCAGAACAACTTAGAATTCGGTTCCAAGAATTTCTTGCAGGCAAGGGTGCAGGTAATAGAACCCGCGATACTGTAGATATCCTTCTCGAAGCACAACGCTTCTGGGCTGATTCACTTGCCAATGAATATGCTGCAATCGTTCAATACAATATTTCTCTTGCCAACTTTGAATTTGCTAAAGGCACTATCCTTAAGCACAACAATGTTCAGATTTCCGAAGGTTCGCTTCCTGGTGTTGCACAAGTTAGGGCTGTAGAACACTTCAGAGAAAGAACCAAGGCTTTGGTTATCAGAGAACACCAGAACCCCTTGATGCATAATTCGCCTAATGCGGATGCTGGCGACCCAGGCCTGCCACAAATTCCTAACGATGGCGCAGTAAGCCTTCCCGCATTGCTGAAAAATGCACCTGAAGTGCCTGATGAAATCAAGAAGGGTGGAGATAATAAGAACCCTATGTTGATCCCAGTACCAAAAATCGATGGCAACAATCTCTCTAAAGATTTAAATCCAGCCTCGAGCCAAACAGTTATCAAGCCTGTTGCTGCAAGTAGCAGTGCCCCGACTTCAACTGGATTAAGGTTTGAAAAACCTGAAATCAGCATGAAGCCTGAGTAGAGTATCTTTAAGATTATCTGGGCGATTTCTGCAAAGAAGCCGGTATAATGCCGGCTTCTTTCGTTTTTACCAGTTGTAAATTTAGGGCATTAATTGGTACCCGTAATGAAGCGCTTGTATTTGTACGAAGAACTTTCTGCAATGAAACTCGAGCCTGAGAGCGCTCTTGCACCTCTCCTTAAAGAAGGGGAGTCCATTCTAAAAGCATTGATCGTTGATTTTACAAAACTAAATCAGTTCGAGCTTTTTATCTTTGCCTCAAAGGAAGTAGGGGAATCACTTGTTACAGAAAAACTCATCAACTTTAGCCACTGGATTGTGCCTGACCCCTCCAACCCTTTTTTAAATGTTATTAATTCCAAAGATGCGGTGCTGATCATGGCGCCTGAATCGGATGGCATTCTTGCCCATCGCATCAAGCAGCTAAATGAAACGGGTGCAGAAAACCTTAACTGCTCGGTTGAAGCAATAACCTTGGCAGGAGATAAATATCAGACGTTTCTTTATTTAAACAGAATGGATATCCCGACTCCAGCAACCATGCTGCTGGGCAATTTTCTGAAAGCACATCAACTAACTTTTCCTTTGGTCTTAAAACCCAGAAATGGCGCAGGAACCGCAGATACTTTTTATATAAGCGATATTGGGGTTCTAAAGAATAAGGCTTCAAGCATTCTTGAACTAGATCAATGGATTGTTCAGGAGTTAAAGCAAGGTTTACCTTCAAGCTTTTGCTTTTTTGTTCATAAAGGCCAATGTATACCGATCATTTCCAGCTTCCAAAATATGGAATGCCTTGATTTTCAGTTTGTTTATCAAGGCGGTTCACTTCCTTTGCCCTTGGATTTCGAATATCGGGCATTGATTCTTGCCCAGAAAACCCTGAGTGACTTCGGTGGCCTAAATGGCTGGGTTGGCGTTGATTTGATTCTTGGCCCAGACACCAAGGGCATTAAAGATTTTGTCTTCGAAATCAATCCTAGACTGACAACTTCTTACCTTGGTGCCAGGCATCACCTTCTAATTAATCCTGCTTCCTTATGGGCGGGAAGCGATTTGCTTCTTTCTCAACCCGAGAGTAAAGGCAATACTATCGTCTACAACAAGAATGGTACGATTGAAATCAAACGGGGTAGACCGCAATGAAACTGAAACTGATAGTAGGTGGCTTGTTTTTCTTTTCGATGGGCTTATGTGGAGCTTCAATGTTCGATCTTCAACAAGATGAAGACAAGAAGTTAGTAAAGTTATTTGATTCGATGCTGGAGGATGAATTTAAATTGCGCCCAATGATTGCAACCCAATTGGGAGATCACCGATTCGATGACAAGTTGGAAAACCCAAGCAAAGAAAATCGGGAGTTATGGAAACAGTTTTACAAATCTTCCCTTGAACAGTTGCGCTCTCAAATTAAGCTTGAATCACTAAGTGCCAGCGGGAAAGTTGACTTCAAGGTTCTTGAATCGAATATGGAACGAACCCTTTGGCTGCAAGAATTTAACAAAATCTATGAGAATGACCCCAGAGCTTACAACGAATTGATAGCAGACAGCCTTTATTTGCCTTTGTCTCAGTCCACAATACCTGAAGAAAAAATTGTTGCTGCGTTGATTTCAAGAGTTGCCCTGGTGCCCAAGGTTTTGCAGTCTGCAAAAGAATCGATTAAAAACCCGCCCAAAGTTATTCTCAACACTGCGATAAAGCAGAATCTAGGATCTATTCGGTTTTATAAAAAAGGGATTGGCGAATTTGTAAAAAATCCGGACCTTAAAACCCGCCTTCTAGAAGCCACTAACAAAGTTGTACCTAGCCTAGAAAGTTATCAGGATTTTCTTCAGGGTCTTGCTAAAAAAGGGGGCGAAACAGATTGGCGAATAGGCAAAGAACAATTTAAGCTTAAATTGGTTCACGAACTACAGACCGGGGTTGCCGCAGATGAATTGCTTCGCCTTGCAGAGTTGGAAATGGTTACAGTCACCCACGAAATGTATGTGATAGCAAGGCAGTTGTGGTCGGGATTGTTTCCTGGGAAAGTTCTTCCTGTTCCGGATGTTAAGGGTAAAAACGAAACTATTGCAAAGGTTCTTGAAAAACTGAGCGAGAAACGAGGCAACCCACAGGACCTCCTGAAAGATACCCGCAGCACTGTAAAAAAGATTCAATCCTTCATCACTGAAAAGAATATCCTCGCCTTGCCTCAACCTGATCGATGCCAGATTCTTGAGATGCCTGAATTTCAAAGAGGGAATTCTGTTGCCTATTTGAATCAGGCTCCGCCTCTTGATACTAGCGCTTCAAGTGTTTATGCGGTTAGTCCGCCACCATCTGATTGGGATGCCAACACCGTTTTAAGTTTCATGAAAGAATACAACAGTTATATGTTGCAGATTTTGACCATCCACGAGGCTTACCCCGGGCATTATGTTCAGCTTGAATATTCAAATAAGCACCCTTCGAAAATTCGCAGAGTATTGTCCTCGGGGGTTTTTGCAGAGGGTTGGGCTGTTTATACCGAAAAAATGATGCTTGATGAAGGCTATGGCGACCAAGATCCTGGCTTGAGAATACATCAATTGAAATGGTATCTGCGGGCGGTTGCCAATGCGGTGCTTGATCATCAAATGCATTGCAACAATATGACGGATGAACAGGCGTTAGATTTACTTGTGAACCGTGCGTTTCAAACCCAGGGCGAAGCTTTGGGGAAAATTATTCGATCGAAGCAATCGTCGTGTCAGCTTTCTACTTATTTTGCAGGCGCAGTATTCTTTAACAATCTTCGAGCCGATGCCCAGAATGCTAAAGGTGAAATTTTTAACCTCAAGCAATATCATGAGGCTGTTTTATCTCACGGCACCCTTCCTTTAAATTTGCTTAGGGATTTAGTGTGGGTGGATCTTGGTTTGGAAAAACGAGTTAAATAATGTGCGTCAATCCCAAAAAAGAAAGGATGCTTCTTTAAGCAAAGTGACATTGAAGCGATAATTGTTTGTGTTATATCGCCTTCTTGTTGGTTGGGGGAAGAACTGTTTTGCCGGGGGAAGTATTAATGTTAATCAGCCGAGTTCAATTAGCTGGGTTTTTAGATGATGAGTTTATGACAGAAGGATTAGCAGAAGATGTAGCCAAGGTTTTTATTAATTGGCTGATTGAAAGAGCAGAGAAGTTAGTAGTATGCGAAAAAAATCCGGTGCTATTAAAGTTGAAACTGCAAAGGCTGGCCACCAAAGGTCGATCTATCCGGAAAATTTTGGTGCTATGGGAAATTGAAGGTCAAAGAGCTAATGCACATCAGTTATTAGCTGCTGAAGAACTTCACGAAGTACTGGAAGAGTATCCTAATGATTGCATGAGTTTACTTTTACGCATGGTAAAAGTGCTAACAAAACGAGATCGTGAGACGGTGCACTCGGTAACTGCGTTTGGTGAAGGTTCGGAGATAAGGCGGAAGGCGGCCTGACCTATATCGCCCATCCTTTTTGTTGCCCCTATATTGCCGACGATTATGCTGGATAATCAGCTTTCTTAAGATTGGTCTTCTTAAAATAATTTCAATTTGTTTAAGGTTAACTATTATTCAGCAATCTACTTAGGTAGAATGATGTAGAGTTAATTATTGTTGCAATCTGAAATTTATTAAGGTGGACTGCTGTGAGTACCGCGCCAGAGCCTCAAGTTGATCCTCGAGCCCTAGATTTAGAGCGAAAACGCTTAAGTCAAAGGCTGGAAGAACTGTCCAAGCTTTGTGAATCCGATGTACCTCCCGGTGTATTTTACGGAGAGCTACTAAAGAAGCTTTTGGAATCCCTAGCTGCCCCTGTAGGTGCGCTTTGGATTCGAACCAATCAAGGTAATCTTCAGCTGCAATTTCAAATCAGCTTGAAGGAAGTTGGCCTCGACCGATCTGAAGAATCTCGCCAAACTCATGAAGAACTTCTTAGGCAGGTCGTTGTCAACCCTAGGCAAGTTGTCTTGCTTCCTCGAAGTGGACTAGCTTCTGATGAACCTGGCAAATCAGGTGCAGGTAATCCTACCGATTTCTTGCTTTTGATGGTTCCTATTCTTTTAAATAACCAAATCACTGGCATCATCGAGGTTTTTCAGGGCTCGAATCGTGCCATGAATGCCGTCCCTGGTTTCATGCAATACATTGCATTGATGGCGGATATCGCCACCCGTTATCAGCGAAATCAGATGCTGGGTCAAATGCTGGGTCAACAACAAATTTGGACTCAGGTCGAATCGTTTTCTCGCTTGGTTCATGCGAGTCTCGATCCTGTCGAAGTTGCCTATCAAATCGCCAATGATGGTAGGCGTTTGGTTAACTGTGATCGTTTAAGCGTTGGTATTTGTTATGGTAAAAAGCCTGTAATAGAAGCTATTTCTGGTGCAGATGTCGTTGAAAAACGATCCAATCTCGTCAGGCTCATGCAAAGGCTTTCTGCCAAAGTGCTTGAGTGGGGTGAAAAACTTGTTTTCACGGGCGCTAAAGAAGAAACATTGCCTCCTAAGGTGCTAGCTGCCCTTGATGAATACCTTGCGGAAAGCGGTAGTAAACTTCTCGTGGTTTACCCCGTCACCGATGACCGCGACAAAGATCGAAAACCTCCGTTTCGAACCATTTTAATTATGGAATCGTTCGATCCGCCTGCAGATCCACAGCAGTTAATCGCAAGGCTTGATGTTGTTGGTCGCCATGCTGCTACTGCAATTTATAATGCTATTCAGTACCGCAGAATTCCAATGCGTTACATTTGGATGCCGCTTGCGAAAGTTCAAGAAGGTTTGGGCGGCGCAACAAAAGCGATTACGCTTGCGGTTGTAGTGGGAGTTATTGGCTTAGGTTTCATGCTATATTTAGTGCCATATCCTTTGAAAATGGATGCCTCAGGCCAATTGCAACCCGAAATCAGGCGTAAGGTTTTCTCTTCGGTTGAAGGTGTGATCAAAGAATTGAGCGTTAAGCCTGGCGATATGGTTGCAGAGAATCGTTCGTTGGGTATTATGTATGACAGTCAGTTGGAAAAAGAAATTCGAACCCAACGTAAAGAGATCCAAGTCGCCGATCGTGATGCTCGTATGTACGAACAGCGTTCTAGCAAGGGCACCGATTCGGAGCGTTTATCAAACCTTGTTGAAGCTGAAAAAAGTGGCATTATCAGGCTTAGTAAGGAGAGGGAACTTGATGCCTTGGTCAAAAGGACTCATGCGGATCTAAATCAGCAAAAAGAAGGCTTTTTTGCTCTAAAAGCGCCTCTATTTACTTCGCAGGAAGCTGTTAGGGTTGGTAATAAAGAATGGAAAGTGCTAAGTAGTGCCTTCCAAGAAAATCTGACCAATCGCGTTGTCAAACCTTCTGAAGAATTACTCCGTCTGGGTGCAGTTGATGGCCCTTGGGAAGTTGAATTAAAAATTCCCCAGCAGCATATTGGCCAGGTTCTTAAAGGTTTTAGTCGCATGAATAAAGATGAATTGGAAGTCGATTTTATAGTACGCAGCGACCCAACTCGCAAATTTAAGGGCAAGCTCACCAAAATAAAAATTGGGGGCGAAGCCAATCCCGAGCGCTCTACCGGTATGGAAGCTGAGCCGGTCGTGATTGCCTGTGTTACCTTGGTTGGTGTTGATAAAGACTATGAACTTCCTCGCGAATTGCTTCTTTCAGGTACTGAAGTGCATGCGAAAATTATTTGCGGTAACGAGAGAATGGGTTATTCCCTCTTTTACGGCCTTTGGGAATTCTTCTACGAAAAAATTGTGTTTTTCTTCTAATCAGCAAGCCCGAAATCATTGCTGTATGGGTAGAATTAGAAATATAAACAGAGTCGGCTAGGAGATAATCATGTTTAGATGGGCAGCAGTAACAGTTTTATTTTTTGGTTTGGGTGTTGTTGTGCTAAATGCGATCAATAAATCTACTTCCCAAAAGGCGGTAGCCACAGATGAATTTGTCTTCACTTCATCTACTGAAGATCTTGTTGCCCAGGTAGGGGAAAGCAAAACCAATCTTGTAGATGGTAATCCCGGAAATAATCAGCCTAAGGTTGATGCGCCTGCCACAGTAACCGTTTCAAGGGCAGGGGTTAACCAACCTTTGGTTATCGCAAACGCCCGCATTAGCGCCATGGAGAGGCAGGAGATTCCTGCTGAAAAAGATGGTAAACTATTGTTCGTGGGTACTGATATTAAGCCTAAGCGGGAAATCCACCCTGATGATGTTTTTAAGCTTACCATTAGTCGATTAGTGATCGAAGATGAAAAAGTTTCTGGCAGTGATGTGATCTTGTTGGATAATAAATCGAATAAAAAGTATCGATTATGGAAGGGTGGTGAAGATCAACTGACCCCCGGGAAATTGGCGTTGGACTATAAAGAAACTACATTTTATAAGCTTGAAGTTGGTGATGAAGTTCAAAAGAACCAGATGGTAGCCTTAGTTAATCCAGTATTGGCTTTGGATGATTTGGGAATTCGGGCTGCCAAGTTGGAAGCCAGTGAAGCCGATCGCAGGGCGAGTGAAAAAACTCGTGATGAAGCTCATAAACGGTTCCAACAGCAATCACTGCTCAGGCAAAAAGGTGCCGGTTCTGATGAAGAGTATCGCTCTGCAGAACTATTCTGGCGCAGATATATTGATGAAGAGTCAGGCAAAGCTGCCTTGGTTGTTCAATCCCAACGCGAATTAAATGCTGCTGTTACGACACTAAAAATGCATGAGATTCGCAGTTCGATTCCTGGTGTTATTAAAACCATTTATCGAAATCGTGGTGAGGCTATTAAAAATCTTGAGCCATTGCTACAGGTTCAAAATCGTGACCGTCTGCGGGTCGAGGGGCTTGTTGAAGTTCAGGATGCCCGAACTATCGGCCGTGATACCAAGGTTATTGTTGAGCCTTCGCAACCCGAGCAACCGAAGCTTGTTTTACGTGGTCATTTACAAGAAGTAACTGCAATTGGTGTTTGTCATCAGGATGGCGTAAGTACGATTATTTCAGGTAGCGAAGATAGCAGCATTCGTGCTTGGAACCCCGGTACCAGCGAGCAATTATGGGCACTTACTCTTAAGCATCCCGTTAAATCACTTGCATGTTATAGTGGTAAATCCTCACATGTTGTGGCTGGCCTTTCCGATGGGTCTCTAGTTTTCTTTTCCCCTGCCACCATCCGTGAAAAAGATGCTATTAAATCTTCGGTTTCAGGTCATCGTGGTATTGTTCATTCCGTTGCTATTTCCCCCGATGGTGAATACGCAGTTTCTGCTTGCGAAGATCATTCTCTTTGTGTTTGGAAAATCGCAAGTGCAGAGCTTCTGCAAAAATTCACAGACGCACATCGGTCTGGAATTACATCGGTGGCCTTTGCTGGTGCTGGCCAAATTGTTTCGGCAGGCAAAGATAACTCTATCCGTGTTTGGGCTTTCGATGCAGGGAAAATTGATCCTTCCATGCTTCTTTCGTTTGATAAACGCAGTGGTGATGTTTCGCATTTGGGTGTAAGCCCTGATGGTAAATCTATTCTCTTTGATCAAGGTAAAGAAATCCGTGTCCTTTCTCTCGCAGATAAACACCTTTTAGGTATCATCCATTGTAACTCCGGTGGTTCTTCCAGCTTTACTAATTTTGCTATCTATTCTCCGGATGGAAAAACAGTTCTTACCAATGGCGGTAGTGATGGTAAGGTTCAACTTTGGCGCACTCCAATCAATAATGCTCGCCCTGCCGAATTAAGGCAATATATCTGGACTGGCGGTTCTTCCTCTTGTTGTGCTTTTTGTCCGGATGGAAGCTTTGCTGTTACAGGCACACAAGATCACCAAGTTCTTGTTTGGGCTTTGCCTAACAAGCGGGAAGTTGAAGAAACGTTGATTGGTAATATCGCTCTTAATGAAAACTTTTTAGATTCTAATTCTAGGCAAGTTCGCATCTGGGTTGATCTTAAAAACCCTGGTTGGTTGCATCCAGGCGGTACAGCAACCCTTGTTATACCCGGTGCTAAGGTCTCTGTTACTCCTGATAAATAACTCAACCTCAATTAATTTAATCTTATGAGTGAGCCAGTTTCTTCTGATCTCGAACGACGCAAGCAGATTAAAATCCGCCTTCGTAAAGATCTGTCGATTGAATCGCAGCTTTACGAAGGACGTACTTTTTTTGTCGTTAAAGATCCTGTCAGTCTTCGCTATTACAGACTTAAAGAACATGAGCATTTTTTGCTCGACTTCATGGATGGGAAGCGGACCCTTCAAGATGCACAAAAAGCGTATGAAGATCGTTTTCGCCCTGATCGATTAAGGCTCGAAGATCTCGAAGCGTTTGCACAACAACTTTTAACTGCCGGGTTGGCTCAAAATGAGGCCCCTAAATCAGGTAAACAGTTGTACGAAAGGCATGTAAAAAAAAGACGAACCGAGCTTTTTCAAACTTTCACCAATATTCTTTATATTAAGGTCCCAGTTTTTGATCCTGACTACCTCTTGAAGCATATGCTCAAGTATTTTAGTTGGATATTTTCTTTCGGTTGGTTTCTTATCAGCCTTGTTATTATGAGTGCTGCAGTTTTACTTGTTTCATCTCATTTTGATACTTTTCGCAACAAACTACCCAATTATTACGAGTTCTTCTTTAGTTTCAAAACCCTGATCTATCTTTGGTTGGCTTTGGGCATTGTTAAAGTCATTCATGAATTTGGGCATGGGCTAAGTTGTAAAAAGTTTGGAGGTGAAGTGCATGAAATGGGCATGCTCTTCCTTTGTTTTTCCCCAGCTCTTTACGCTAATGTTTCCGATGCTTGGACTCTTCCTAACAAATGGCACCGCATCATTATTAGTGCTGCTGGTATTTATGTCGAACTTATCATTGCTTCTATTGCTACATTCGTATGGTGGAATACCCCAAACGATCCTTTTGTAAACAATCTTGCACTGTGCATCATGATTGTTTGTAGCGTTAGCACCGTTGTTTTTAATGCCAACCCTTTGATGCGTTACGATGGTTATTACGCTCTTGCAGATTGGTTGGAAATCCCCAACCTTCGGGAAAGGGCCAATCGCTTTATCAAAAATCTTTTTCTTGAACATTGTTTCGGTATCGAAGTGCCCCCCGAGCCATATATGGCTGCAACGAGAAAAACACTTTTTATATCGTATGCTGTTTTTAGTTATCTTTATCGGTGGGTTGTCACCTTTACCATTTTGTATTTCATGTATTCTTTCCTTAAACCATACAAGCTTGAAGTTATCAGCGCCACTTTGACCTTGGCCTCAATTGGGTCGATGGTGGGTTGGCCTTTGTATCGGTTCGGGAAAAACTTATTTCGCAGGGGGAGGTTGCCAGACATGAATCGTGCCAGAACGACTGTAACTGCTTTTATTGCAGCGGTTTTACTTTTGGTGTTTTTCACCGTTCCCCTACCCGTTAATAGACTGCGCGGTTATGGCCTTGTAGTGCCTAGGCCTGAAACGACGGATAAACTTTTTGTAACAGTTCCTGGTTTTCTCCATGATATTAAGGTGCGGGCTGGGCAAGAGGTTTTTAAAGGCGATGAACTTGCCATCTTCAGTAATCATGAACTTGAATCTAAACTTTCTTCTGCAAAAACTGAGCTTGAAGCTAGCGATAAATATCATCGTGTTCTTTTGGTCTTGAAGGATCGCACTAACGACCGTGCTGAACGCGATCGCATCGAAATGGAGATAAATAAATCGGTTCGAACAGGGGATATGGCAAGGATTGAATCCGATACCCTTGTTAAATTGAAAAAAGATAAGCTTGCGATTGTCGCAAGTCGTAATGGGATTATCGGGCATGCCCCAAAACCTGAAGATATCGGGAAACTGTTTTTGGATGATCCTAATGCGCCGCTTGTTTCTATTTATGAACCTAAGGTACTCAGTATTTGCTTTCCCTTGGTTCCCTCCGATTTTAATCAATTGAGGATGAACCTTCGTTATGCGGAACAATTAAAAAATAAGTCGGATAAAAGTATAGCTACTTGGGAACCTGATATCTATATCCGGGTTCAAGGCCGTGATTCTAAGGTTTGGAAAGGTAAAATTAGGCAAGAAAGCCTGCCATCATCTGAAGCCAAGGAAATTCCCATGGCTCTTTCCAATAAGGCTGGTGGACCTATTCCCGTAAAGGCTACAGAGGTTCCAAACCAATTAGTTCCTCAGGCGCAGCAGTTTCTTGTTTACATCGATGTTCTAGATGCTGATTCCACAATTTTTCCAGGTTGTATGGCGCAAGCTAAAATCTACTTGCAGCCCGAAACTTGTGCCCAATGGCTTTGGCGACTTATCAGTGACCTTTTTGATATTGGTCTGGTAAGATAATCCTTTGTGATACTTCCGCCTTTATCTTTATGGGTGCAATATGTTCCTCAAACGACTTTTATTGATCGTATTATTGTTTCTTGTAAAACCGGTATTGGTGCGTGCTGATCTGTTTGATGAGTATACCAATCAGGTTTTGCAAAAAATGGTTGAAGAGGGGTTCTGTAAGGAAGTTGATGCGATATCCCTTAAAGATATTGCTGATATTGATTCAGTTCTTCCGGGCATTCAAGCAGGTTTTGTCATCGTTAAAACTAATGAAGGCCGTTATTCCCGTTCGCTTGTTCAATTTGCTAGACAAAAAATTGATGCTAACAATGCTACTCCTATGGTGCTTCTCGAACGATTCACCACCTATCGCGAAGGTGAAGAACGCACTGTTCTTGCTTCTTCCAAAAATGTAGCACTTTTCTCTAAGTTCAGATTTAGTTTTGATCTTGGTCAGGTTGTTCCTTCTGAGTTGGGTGGCGATATTCTTTTTGAATCTGATAAAGGTTCTCCCAAAATCTCACCCCTTGGTAAAGCTAAGCTTTTTCTTGTAATTAAGCCTCACCCCGATGCTAAACCAATGAAAAAAGATAACGCAGTTACCGTTGGGCCTACTTTCGATATGAAATATTTCAACGGTACCTACCAGCTAAATGATGATGGTAGAAGGACTGGGAAATTGATTCTTAAGGTGGACGAACTTGGCGAGGTGCTTGGTTCTTTTTATTCTGATAAAGATGGGCAGAAGTATGAGGTGCGTGGTAAGGCGGGTGCTCCAGCTCATGCGATTCAATTCATTATTAAATTCCCTCGGATTGAGCAGAATTTTCAAGGTTTTCTTTTTACTTCCGATGCTAAGGCTATTGCTGGGTCTTCTAAACTGGTTGATCGTGATTCTGCTTTTTACGCCATCCGGGTTGAATGATTAAAGTTCTCAATTTGTCGCTCATTATTTTCACTATTTTGGTTCATTTTCAACTTTTCAAGTATAATAACTTTCATCGTTTATCTTGCTGTTTTTAATGGCTCCAGTTTTAAAGGGCCTCCTTTGGATAAGATTAGCCTTTTTTGTTTTGGTGCTAGTTATTCTGTCGCTCTGGTACTTAACATCTTGTACCAGTATAGGCCTATTCGCCTTCTTAACATTCTAGAAATCACTTTCGCTCTTGCTGGGTTGTTTGCACAATCATGGTATCTTGCATGGTGGCAACCCCCGCTTGCGCAACAATTTGGATGGTTTCTTTTGTCCAGTTGGATTCTTTCTACTTTCTATTTGTATGGCATCATTCATTATCGGAAAATCGCGTGGGGTGTTTTTGTCCTTCCTCTTATTATTTTGCTTGTGACATTGGCTGCCTTTTTTCCTCCTGCCATGGATGCTGCGGGTAATCGAATTGGTGGACTGGTTTCCAATATCAAAACGCTTGGGTTGTTGCATGTTGCTTTTTTGCTTACCGCAACTGTTGTGATCTGCCTTGGGTCTCTTGCTAGCTTCATGTACCTCTTGCATTCCAATCAATTGAAACTAAAGCTTGCACCAGGAAAAGGTTTAGCAATGCTTAGTTTGGAAAAACTTGAGACTTTAATTAGGTTTTGCATAGCTTTGTCATTCCCTCTTTTGTCTATGGGTTTGCTGATAGGTTTATATTTAATGCTGAAGAATGTTGAGAAACTTACTGGATGGTCGGATCCGAAGATTATCGGTTCATCAATATTATGGCTTGCCTTTCTCGTTTTGATTTACGCCCGCTATGGATTTCATTTGCGAGGCAAACAACTTGCAGGCCTTACTATCACTGTTTTTGCCCTGCTAATTCTTTGCCTGATTCTCCCTCACGATCTTCCGCAAGAGGTGGGGAAATGAATCTTCTGGTAACTTGCTGCAATTTTCGTAACACACCAATCGAAATTCGTGAAAAATTTGCGTTTGATAGTAATCGGCTCAAAGCTGCACTTGATTGGTTTAGCGCAAACTCTAATGTTGAAGTTATTATTCTTGCGACTTGTAATAGGGTTGAAATTTATATCGCTGGCATTGATAGCCTTGAAGTTCAGGGCAAAGAGATCGTCGGAAAGTTTCTTTCTGAGTTCTTTGTAGTTCCCCTTGAAATTGTTGAAAAACACTTTTTCTTTCTTGGCGCAATCGATGCAATTAAACATCTTTTCAGGGTCTCTGGAAGTTTGGATAGTATGATTGTTGGCGAAGGGCAGATTGCTGGGCAGGTTAAAAGTGCGCTTGAAACCGCTTCCGCTGCGTCCACCGCTGGGCCATTGCTTTACTCGCTATTTCGTCAGGCCCGAAGAGTTGCCAAAAGGGTTCGCACCGAAACCATGATTTCTAGAGGCAATATTTCTGTTTCTAGTGTTGCTATTGGTTATGTGAAACAAGTTTTTGATCATTTTGGCGATAAGGTTGTTGCAATTCTAGGTGCAGGAAAAATGGGAGAACTTACTCTCAAAAACCTCCAGGAACTTAATCCAAAGAAAATCATTGTTGCCAATCGAAGCCCTGAAAAAAGCGCTGTCTTAGCTAAAAGTTGCAATGGCGAAGTATATCCATGGGAACTCCTTTCTGATGTTCTTGTTCACGCAGACATTATTATTAGTTCCACAGGTTCTCAGGAGCTGATCGTTACCAAGGAATTTTTTTCCTCGGTCTCGCACAAACGCAATGGTAGATCCTTGGTTATTTTAGATATTGCTGTTCCCAGAGATTTTGATCCTACGATTCATGATGGCGATCAAACTTGCCTTTTTAATATTGATGATCTTCAGAAAATACGCGAATCAACTCTCAAGGAACGATTGAAGCATGTTCCTCAGGCAGAAGTTATTGTTGAACAGGAATCTTCCAGATTCATGGCCGATTGGGAGCGCAGGCGCAATGGTCCGGTGATTGCCAGACTTAATCAGGAGTTTGAAACCAAACGCAAGAATGTTGTTGCAAACTTGCTTTCCAAATTAAATGGAAAACTATCCAAGGAAGATAAAGATTACATTGAAGGTGCTTTTCGCCTTTTGCAAAATCAGTTTCTTCATGGGCCCATTAGCGCCCTAGCAGAAGAAATGCAAAAAGGTAACGCCTCTAATCATTCTCTTATAGATGCTCTGCGTAAATTATTTCGTTTGCAAGATTGATATTTAAGTGAATCATGGCTAAATGTCTTGTCACTGGTGGTGCTGGTTTTATCGGGAGTCATTTGATTTCTCGACTGCTTTGCGATAATCACCATGTTGTTGCACTTGATCACGCTCCTTGGAATAACTCTAATAATCTTTTTAATCTTAACTCTTCTTCTTTTAAATATGTTCAGGGTTCTGTTTCTGATTCATCTTTATTTAGAAGCCTTATTACAGATGCTGATCAAATTTATCTTCTTGCTGCTACCCTTGGGGTTCGCCGGGTTATTGAAAATCCCATTGGCACTGCCAATACGCAAGTTGATCAAATTCGTGATATTTGTGCTACAGCCTCTTCTTATCAGAAAATATTTTATGCGAGTACCAGTGAGGTTTATGGAAAAACAAATGTTTCACCACTTACCGAAGGCCTTCCCTTGGTGTTGGGGGAACCAGATAAAGCAAGATGGGCTTATGCCTGCAGTAAATTGCTTGCAGAATACTTGCTGCTTTCTTTGTATCGTGATAAGAATATTCCACTCGTTGTAGGCAGATTCTTTAATGTAGTCGGCCCTAGGCAAAATCAAGCCTATGGCGCAGTAATACCTAATCTTTTATCTCAAGCAATCAAAGGTATTCCACTCACTGTTTTTGGCGATGGAACACAAACCCGATCTTTTTGTCATGTTGAAGATGCTGTTGATGCCATGTTATCTCTTATGAATAATGACTCATGTAATGGGCAGGTATACAACATAGGCAATGCCGAAGAAATTTCGATTCGTAATCTTGCAGATAAAATCCGATCGCTTGTTGATCCTTTCTTAGAAATAAAAATGATTCCCTATGAGGATGTGATGCCATCAGGTTTTGAAGAAATTCTTAACAGGGTTCCTTCATTGGGTAAGATAAAGCAATATACAGGTTGGTCGAGTAAATATAAACTTGATGAAACCTTGCTTGATTGTTTAAGGGCACTAAAGGGAAATGTTGTCTGATTAATTTCATTTGAAATGGATGTATTGTTATGAATGAACTGCTATTTAAAAATATACTGGAACTTGTTCGTCGCACTTCTACCAGCCTTCCCAAAGATGTAAGGGAAGTAATTGATCTGAACCGTGTTTTAGAACAACAGGGTTCAAATGCGGATCTTGCGCTTGAACTTGTTTACAAGAATATTCTGATGGCCAAAGAGAAAAGTGCACCGATCTGCCAAGATACTGGTACCATCACTTTTTACATTTCTACTCCGGTGTCCACCAATCAAATTGATATAGAAAAAGCTTGTATTTCTGCTGTTTCAAAAGCGACAGAGTTAGGCTATCTCAGGCAGAATTCTGTTGATAGTGTGACCGGGAAAAATAGTGGTGATAATATCGGCCCGGGCTCTCCGGTTTTTCATTGGCATCAGCATGATAGCGCTCACATCGAAATAAAATTGATATTAAAGGGTGGCGGTTGCGAAAACATGAGCGCCCAGTATTCCCTTCCTGCTTCGATCAATGGTGTACGCTGTGATCGTGATCTCGCTGGAGCTAAAAGTGTAATTTTAGATGCTGTTTGGCAGGCGCAGGGAAAAGGTTGTGGCCCTGGATTTTTAGGTGTTTGTATCGGCGGTGACCGTGCTAGTGGCTACGAATTTGCTAAGCAGCAATTACTTCGGACTGTTGATGATGTAAATCCCGATCTTCAGCTTTCGCATCTTGAAAATCAGGTCTTGGAGGATGCAAATAAACTGGGTATTGGACCTATGGGTTTTGGGGGAAAGCTTACGCTGGGTGCATGTAAGGTTGGGACCTTGAACCGGTTGCCTGCCTCTTTCTTTGTTTCTATTGCTTATATGTGTTGGGCTTATCGAAGGCGAGGAGTGACTCTCGATCTTTCTGGAAAGGTTCATGAATGGCTTTATCAGGAAGCAAATGAAAACTTTGAGCTTCAAAAAGAAGGGGAATCGTTTACTGCAATTGATTTAGGCAAATTAGGTTCGAAGTCTACTAATGTTGTTCGGTTGACCACTCCGATTTCCGAAGAAAAAATTCGAACTCTTAAAGCTGGTGATATTGTTTTGCTATCAGGAAAAATATTCACAGGTAGGGATGAGGTTCATAAATATTTGTTTAAAGGAGGCGACCTTCCAATCCTTAAAGATGCAGTAATTTATCATTGTGGGCCAGTAATTCTTGAGAAAGATGGAGTTTATAAAGTTGTTGCCGCGGGCCCTACTACTTCGATTCGAGAGGAGCCCTACCAGGCCGAGGTGATAAAGAAATATGGTATTAAAGCTGTTATTGGTAAAGGTGGCATGGGTCTTAAAACATTGCATGCATGCAAGGAATTTGGTTGTGTTTATTTGCATGCAATAGGCGGTGCTGCACAAATCTATGCTGCTTGTGTAAGCAATGTGCCTAATGTTTATTTAAAAGAAAAGTTTGGTAGCCCTGAAGCGGTATGGGAAATGAACGTTACAGATTTTCCAGTAGTTGTTACCATGGATTCTCATGGTGTTTCACTGCATCAAGAAATTGCAGATACTTCTAAGAGTAATCTTACTAAGGTGTCAGGATAATTATTTTAACATGCTAGATTGCTTTAGTAATAACCGAACAGCTTCTCCTAGTGAGCAACGTTTAGAATCTGCGAGATCTTCCAATAGGCGAAGGTGGGCTTTGGATAATAGTAAGGATATTTCTACAATTTCGTTTTCGTTCATCGGATTTTCCTTTATGAAGTAAGGTTCCTCTAGGTAACCTAAATTTTCATGAGACATTAACAATTTCTATTCCTTCCATGTGAACAGAACTTGAACATTATTGTCTATGCAATCTTTGTGCCAATTTTAAAAATATTTTAGATGTTGATATTTGCAGTTATTTCAACTGTTTTAGGATGTATTGCGGGAATGGGGTGGTATGGCTGCCTGTTTTTTATGCTAGATGCTTAGTTATTCATCAAAAGTTGAAAAGCACTGGCTAAATCTAAAGTTCTAACAACCCCGAATGTTGTATAATTTGAAAGTCTTCATTAGATAGAAAGTAAAGGGCATGAGTAAGAAGAAAAAAATCAGGGTTGATTTCATTAAGAACAGGGGTAAAGCCCCTCGTGAGAATGATTTTACCCGCGATTTTAAAACCGCTTCTGAAAAAATTGATGACTTATCTGGAACCCAACAAGTTCGGGCCAAGGGCGATATTTCCCGTAAGCGCACTATCATTACCAATGATGATCCTAGCAGTCAAGATGGTGAAGTTAGGCCCGCTGCAGATTTAATTAATGCCATGCCTGGCCGGGTGATTCAAATCACTGGTTTAACTGTTTTGGTTCAGGTAGGAAATGGTGCAATTTATCGATGCACCGTAAGACGATTGCTTAAAACACTTGCGACGGATGAGCGAAGTGCCGTAACAACGGGCGATAAAGTCTGGATAATTCCAGAACAGATTCCTTTAGCTCAAGAACTTGTGCCAAAGTTAGATCCAGTGCCGGACAGTGCGGTTCTGCCAGTAGGTGTAGTTCAGACCGTTGAACCCAGAAAAGGCATATTGACTAGGAAGTCTAAACATAAAGAGCATGTCATTGTTGCAAATGTTGATCAAGTGATGTTTGTGATATCGCTTTCTCAACCGGAATTGAAAGTTCATTTGGTGGATCGATATATTGCAGGCGCATTGGAAGGCAACCTCGAACCGATACTTTGTTTCAATAAGGTTGATCTGATTAGCGAAGATCAATACCAATACTTGGTTGGTTTATATTCGCAACTTGGCTACAAGGTGTTATTCACGAGCACACGAACAGGCGTAGGGATTGATGATGTAAGGCATGTGTTGTCGAATAAGCAATCAGTAGTATGTGGACAAAGCGGTGTTGGTAAATCTTCGTTGTTAAATGCGGTACAGCCAAATCTTGGGTTAAGGGTTAATGTGGTAAGTGAAGTTAATCAAAAGGGCAAGCACACCACCACTTCTGCAAAATTAATTCCATTGGAGTGCAAGGGGTGGGTTGTGGATACTCCTGGCATTCGATCTTTTGAGTTGTCGAATCAAATGCCCTCAGAAGTTGAGAACTTTTTTAGAGAATTTCGCCCAATGTTGCCCTACTGTGAATTTGCGGACTGTACCCATACGCATGAAACAGGTTGTGCGATTAAAAGGCAGGTTTTTCGCAGGGTTATTAGCCCCGATCGTTATCTAAGTTATCTAGGCATGATCAAAAAGGAAGATCCGCATGAAAGTCGCCACGAGCGCTAAAAACGCTTTGGATTCTAAAAAAGCAGTGGTTGCTCTTGAAAGTTCAGTTATCAGCCAAGGGTTGGCGTACCCCAAAAATCTTGCAATCGCCCATGCAATGGAAGATTGTATTCGCAAAGAACATGTCCACCCCTCAACCCTTGCAATAATTGATGGTGTTATCACGGTTGGTTGCACTGTCGAAGAAATAAAAAGATTAGCTACAGAAAGTGGAATCCTTAAAGCCGGATCGAGGGAAATAGGTATAGCTGTTGCTCAAAAAAAAACAGCAGCTCTAACTGTTTCAGGCACTTTGAAAATTGCTGCCAAAGCTGGAATCCGTGTTTTTGCAACAGGGGGTATAGGCGGTGTTCATCATTGTGCGAACGATAAGCCGTTAGATGTATCATCAGATTTGCTGGAACTTTCCCGAAACCAAGTTATTGTTGTTTGTGCGGGGGCAAAAAATATTCTGAATCTTGGTGCAACACTCGAGGTTCTAGAATCGTTAGCAGTTCCAGTATTTGGTTTTCAAACTGATGAATTTCCTGCATTTTTCGTTAGATTTAGTGGCTTTAAAATTCCTTGCATTCAAAATGTAAAAGAACTTGCTGCTATAGCTGTTGAACACTGGAAGTATTCAAACTCTGCGATATTATTGTGTCTTCCTGTAGAAAGTTGTTTTGCTCTATCTCCAGAGGTCTGGTCAGACGCATTAAATGATGCAATTCATAAATCCGTTGAAGATAAAATCATAGGGCAAGCAAGTACACCTTATCTTCTTCGTGCGGTTGCAGAATTTACCCAAGGTGCAACGGTTGTTGCAAATGAAAAACTACTTCTCGCTAATGCTAAGCTTGCTGCACAAGTTGCACTTGAATTGATTGAAAAACAAGCACAAGCCTAATCGTCGCCGTGCTCATCCTGCCATTCGTCATACCAAGCCATTTGGATTGCTTCGAGGATTTTTTCGTTTGAAGCTTCAGGTTTCCCTTCGAAGTTTTCAAGCTCGAGTACCCATTTGTGAAGATCAGTAAAACGCACAGAAAGAGGATTAAGTTTGCCATGCTTTGCTAAAAGCAGTTCGCCTATATCCCGAAAATCGTTCCAGTTCATTGTCTATTTTCCTAAATCATTTAGTTGTTCAGGGTTTTGATTTGAAAGATACATCTTGGCTGCAGCGTCCATAGCCATTGAGGCGTAGGGTGTTAAAACTGTTTGAAATTCATCAAGAACAGTTTTGATTATTGCAGGTTCCTGCTGAAGCAGTGAGGATTCCACGGCTGCAATTGCCGTGTTGATATTCGATTTGTCGTTTTCAGAAAGAGGAAGCATGGAGTTTGAAAGAATTCTTCTGGCATGATTAAGATCAATGCCTGCTTTGGTTCTTAACTCGATTAGCATTCTTTGTTTAAAATCTTCACTTGCGTGTTCAATACTATCGAGAACGATGTTTTCGATTTCTTCTTTGCTAAGGCCGCTTGCAGGTTGCACTTTCACGCTTGCTTCCACGCCGCTTCGGATTTCCTTTGCGCTTACAGTAAGAATCCCGTTGGCATCAATAATAAAAGAGACATCAACCTGAGGCATTTGGGCAGGCATGGGTGGGAAGCCGGAAAGAGTGAATTTGCCAAGGTTTTTGCAATCTTTAGCTAGTTCTCTTTCGCCTTGATAGATGTTGAAAACAATTCCTGTTTGATTGTCTACCCCCGTGGAGAATCGTTCGGTTGCAATTGCAGGGATGGTGGTGTTGCGGTGGATTAGTTTGCTGATCGCCCCACCTAAAGTTTCAATACCGAGGGAAAGTGGAATGACATCCAATAGTAATAGATTCTTGCGTTTGCCTGATAGTATTTCGCCTTGCACTGCAGCGCCGATGGCTATAGCTTCATCCGGGTTGATCGAGGTTAATGGTTTTTTACCAAAGAAGTCTTGAACCATCTTCTGAACTAGGGGAACTCTGGAAGATCCCCCTACAAGAACGATCTCGTCTACAGATGTGGTTTTAATTCCTGCATCTTTGATGGCTTTTTTACAGCAAGCTAGAGTGCGCTCAATCAACGGAGTGATTTTATGTTCGAAATTTTCTTTTGTGATTTCCAGAGGAGTTGTGCCGAGGGTTGGAAGCGAATCTAAATTGAAAGCTGCTTGGTCATTGCTGCTTAGGTTTCGCTTTGTTTTTTCAGCTTCTAATTTAAGTGCTGCAATGGTTCGTGCATCCAGTTTTGTTTTGATGTTAAGTTTATCATCTAAAACATGCTGTATGATTGCGTGATCAAAATCATCTCCACCGAGGTGGGTGTCACCATTGGTACTTAAAACTTTGAAAACGCCATCAGCAATGGAAAGAACTGAGCAATCAAAAGTACCACCGCCCAGATCATAAACCACAATGGTACCATTGCGCTTACGATCAAGGCCATAAGCAAGAGCAGCAGCAGTGGGTTCATTAATAATCCGAAGAACATCAAGGCCAGCGATTTTCCCTGCATCTCGAGTGGCTTGCCTTTGGGAATCATCAAAATATGCTGGGACGGTGATAACAGCTCTCGTGGGGTTTCCAGCGAGTCGCCTGACTTCTCCCAAAATAATTGCAGATACTTCCTCTGGGGTGAAATCTTTGTCCCCAATTTTAACGGTAAGAACCATTCTGCCATCGTCCCGAATGTTTTCGCGTATTTGATAGGGGATAAAAGGGAGGTCTTTTTCAAGATCTTTTAAGGTTCTTCCAATTAAACGCTTGATGCTAAAAATAGTGTGTTCTGGATCAGTAAGGCAATGGCGTTGAGCCTCTGTGCCAACAAATACACTACCATCCGCATGGATGCTTATGATGCTGGGGATGAGTGAATTACCAGAAGTATCCTTAACAACCTGTGCTTTGCCATTACGGACAAAAGCAGCCAGGCTGAAAGTGGTGCCAAGATCGATGCCAACGATCTCGTCGTTCATAAAAAGATCTTTCCTGCAAGCGCCAACTTAGAAGTCAAGTGTGAGGGGCCTGCGCAAAATATAGTAAACTCTGTGAGGTTAATCCGCAGAGTATTAATAGACAAAACTGGTAAACGAACTCAATGTGCCTATTTTAAGGAAACAAAGAATAAATCAAAGCCAGAGATTAATCTTTTATACTGGGATTAGGGTTGAATTAGCAGTTTATGCTGAGAAAGCCAATCGAATGCCCGTTTTTGCCAATCCCCTGGCCCAGTGGTTCCTGGTCGCAAGTTCATGCCAAACCCGTGCCCGCCCCGTTCGTAAATATGTAGTTCTGCTGGGATTTTTTTATTAATGAGTTCTAGGAAGAGCAGGGTGCTACCCTGAGGAAGAGAACCTGTGTCATCGCTGGCCTGAGCAATGAAGGATGTGGGTAGCCCGTTTTCAACTTTGATATCGGATCTTAATTTTTTAGTCATAGGATCATAAATCTTGTAAGGGTAAAGCAGCAGTAAAAAATCAGGTTTATGGTTTGCCTTATCATCAACGATGGGAAAGTTGGGTTTGTTGGTAGCTGCAATAAGAGTAACCTGACCACCTGCGGAGAAACCAAGCACGCCGATTTTATCTGTATCAATGTTAAGATCTGTAAAATTGTTTCGGACTTCGATAATGGCTTTTTGCAAATCTTGCACAGGGCCTGCGTGAGGCTCGGTATGTTTGTTAGTAGGTGTTCGATGAACAAGTTGAAAAGCGGTGATGCCGTTTTTTGCTAGCCATTTGCAAGCATCAGAGCCCTCGTGTTCGTCTGCGAGAATGCCAAATCCGCCACCTGGAACAACTATGACTGCAGCCTTTGATGCTTTGGATCCTGCTTCGGGTTTAAAAACAATAAGTCTGGGATTAGAAACATTTGATCTGCGCGAAATTCCGTCTTTCCCCTTGATAGATGCTTCGGGCATTTCAGTTTGAACTTTGGGTTCTGGCATGCCTTTGGGCCAGAGCATGATTTCTTTTTGAGGTTCATACCCTGAAACCATGGCTGTCGATACGCCTAAAAGCAAAACAATTGCGGTAGATAAAACTCTCATGGAAAATGTTCCTTTTATGGATTTGTCAAACACTTGAATATCAAAAGATGCGATGGGCATTTGTATGATGGAAAGTTTATTTTCCGCCGTACCAAATGCCTCGGTGCCAGTAGTGATCCCTTAATTTGTGAATCACTGCATCAGTTAAAGGGGGCATATCCGATACTTTGGTATTGGCTTCTGCTTGGTGAACATTGCGGATACCTGGGATGATCGTGCTTACTGCAGGATGAGCCAGAACAAATCGTAACGCAACATCTGCGAGTGTATAGGAATCTGCAGGCATTAGCTTTGCAAGATCTTCCTTGATGCGTTCGACCCTTGAAACGGTTCGATCAAGCCGGTCTGCTTGGAAATATCTGCTTCGAAAATCATCTGCATGAAATTCCTGCCCTAATGCATACTTCCCAGTAAGTGAGCCTTCATCAAATGCCACTCTGATGATAACCCCGACATTATGTTCGATTGCAGCAGGCAAAAGTTCTGCAACCGGTTCTTGTTCAAAAATGTTGTAAATCACTTGAACTGCGTCGAGGTAACCCTTGCGCATAAGTTCTATAAGTGAATTTTGGTCATGCTCTGGAGTGGAAATTCCAATGTGTTTAATTTTACCCTCAGCCTGAAGTTTTTTGAGAACATCTAGTGGGGTGGGGTTTCGATTCCAGGCACGAGTCCAAGTGTGAAGCTGTAAAAGGTCTATGCAATCCACACCTAAATTTTTCCTTCTTTCGTCAATGTTTTTTCGAAGGTATGCTTCTGGGTAGCGATCTTCTGCTTTGCAATATGGGGAAGGTGGCCATTTGCCGGGTACGGGTGGAGTTTTGGTAGCCACATAAACTTGAGTATTACGGCCCCGAAGCACTTCACCGATGATTTGTTCGCTTTTGCCGTTGCCGTATACTTCTGCGGTGTCAATAAAGTTAACACCGAGATCAAGGGCCTTGTTTAATGCTGCGATGGAATCATCGTTGGCTTGTGGGCCCCAACCTCCACCAATGGCCCAAGCGCCAAATCCAATTTCAGAAACATTGGCACCGGTATTGCCCAGAATGCGATTTTTCAAAAGCCTGACTCCAGAAGAATAAATGTATTGTTGTTGAAGACTGCGATTAAAGCAGGGCGAATCATTTGTGCAGCTTACTTTGGTTGTAGTCTTCTTCTAACCACATCATCCTAACTGGAAGATGGTAAGAATTCAGCAAAATAAGTTTGATTTCATTGTTTCTAGAAAAGAGGCAATTCTTAGGATTAATTTGTTAAAAAGCTCGATTCTATAATGGTAAGCTGGCAAAAAGACTTTATGATACAACATGTTAATTAATTGTTTTATGAATATTTAATGTTGTTTAAATAAAGGAAAATGGCATGAAAATTCGATTTGCTTACCTAGTTCTATTAGGTATGGTTTTGCCTTTGTTTGCCCAGGATACAACGGGTAAAAAAGCCCAACCAAAACCTGCTACTCCGATTAAAACTGCTGACTCCGATGTCGAAAAATCGGAAGGTCAGAAAAAACTTGACTCGCTGCGTAACGAATTTAAAAAGTTGCAAGATGATGTGATTCAGGAATACAAAGATGCCAAGTCTCCTGAAGAAGCACAGAAATTGATTCCAAAAATCCAAAAGAATTTGCTAAAGCTTCCACGTGAAGATTATGCAAAAAAAGCTCTTGCGCTTTCCAAGACCATGAAAACCTCTGATCAGGGGTGTTTCGACGCCTTGGTTTTTGCAATGAGCATGGTTTCTCGTGGTAATAATAAAGAGATCATGAAGGAAGCGGTTGACATGATTGTTAAAGATCATTCCAAAAACCCCAAGATGATTTCGGTGTTGGGGTTCATTAGTTCTTCTCCTGATGGTGCTTCTATTCTTGAAAAAATTGCAACCAAAACAGACGATCGCAATTTGGCTGGCCTTGCTTGGTATGCAATTACTGAAAATCTTCAGAAAGAAGCTGGTGATGTTGGCCCCAAACAAGCCGAGGAATTGAATAAAAGAACTGAAATGATTTATGAAAAGCTTGCCAAGGATTATGCGGATGTATCCATGGGCCGTGGAACTATTGGCGACACCATCAAAGCAGCTTTGTTTGAGCTTCAGAACTTAAGTGTGGGTAAAGTTGCTCCCGAAGTATTGTGTTTGAATATCGATGGCGATAAAGAAGACAAGCTTTCCAATTACAAAGGAAAAGTTGTTGTGCTAGATATTTGGGCTACATGGTGCGGACCTTGTAAAGCGATGATTCCCCATGAAAGAGAAATGAACGAGAAACTTAAGGGTAAGCCTTTTGCTTTTATTTCCATTTCTGGAGATGACACTAAAGAAACACTTACTAGTTTTCTTGAGAAAGAAAAAATGCCATGGGTTCATTGGTTCGCTGATCGCAAGGGGATTTTAAAAGATTGGAACATTAGGTTCTATCCCACGATGTACATTCTTGATCACAAGGGTGTTATCCGAGCCAAAGGTCTTCGCGGTGAAGAGCTCGAAAAGAAAGTAAATGAATTAGTGGTGGAAGCTGAGAAAGCCAAGAAAAGCTAATCGGCAAAATTGGGTGATAAAAATAAAAGAATGCATTTTGCTTTAGGGCAGAATGCATTCTTCGTTTTGTAGGAGAAATTTCAGGCTATTTGTTATTCTTAAGAAGGGCGTCCTTCGTTTTATCCCAATTCTTGGATAAGGTGCCTGAAGAAACTTTAAGACCCCTGAAAGAGGCGCTTTCACCAGAAACAGTAAAGCCTATGTTAGCTTTTGGTTTTTCAACCGCTGGGTGGGTTCCAAGTATGGTCGTTTTGCCATCAAGGGTTGCTAGCATGTTTGGGCCATGAAGTTCCAACACCATAGAGTGCCATTCCCCTGCTTTAATCTCGATGTCACTGCTGGCAAGAACCATAGCTTTATCACCAGCTTTTTTGTCTTGTGAATCTTTAACCACCGAGAAACCAGAAGACTTGATTGCAACCCTGCAAATGTGGCCTTTGGTTGCGTTTAAACTTAAACTGATACCTTTTGCCCCTTCAAGTTTGAAATTAAATGAGATAACTCCATCGTTAAAGCTAGCATCATGCCTTGAAACCGCACCATGCATATCAGCTTTAACTTCTGATCCTTTAATGCTGCCATCAACATTATCCCATTTTCCCTTGGCTGTTTTCCAACCATCCCCAAAGCCTTTTATAAGTGAATCTTCAAGAACTGCTTTGTCGATGGTTACCATTTTGGTATTTGAATCTGCAGGGGTTTCAGCAGAAATGCCAAGACCAACGATTGTTAAAATGCCGCTTATCATGAGTGCGCAAGTGAGTCTCATAAAAACCTCCCTAGTTGTGTGTAATGAAGAAAAACAGATTTAATTAAGCTGCGGTCTTTTTCTTCTTTGTTTTCTTAGCTTTGGTTATTTTGACGCTGTCGACTGATTTTTTATTACTTGTTATCAACACTCCGCTGCCTTCTTTAAGGTCGCTGAATTTTGCAGGCGTTGTGGTCACATCTTTTTTCTTTCCAGATACGGTTTCTAGTTTCGTTGATTCAGTAATTTTGAATGATTTTTCTTCGGCTGTTGTTGGTGCTGGTGTGGTGTCGCTTTTCTTTTTCTTGGGAGTAACTTTTACAGTAATAGTTCCCGATTCTTTGCCGCTATCTTGTTCTACCTTGGATATGGTGCCTTGTTCAGGCTTAGACTTTGCAGCTTCAACGGTTCCAGAAAGAATAAACAATGCAACTGCGGCGGATAACAAGGATCGAAATTTCATAAATCACCTCTTTGGGATGAAGAAAATAAACATCGGGCAACTTATAATTAAACCCATTTATCGGGTTTTAGTTTCGCAATCTTTTTGATTTTTTAAGGGTGAAGGTGAATAGTATTGCTCGTTTGATTTTCGCTTTTTAATGGTAGGAAAAATATGTGGTTTGGGCTGGTAGAATTCGAGTTTTGGGGCTTGCAACAAGTCTTTTATTAAGCGAAAATTTCATTTGTTAAATAAGTTTTGGTGTTGATTAGTCTCAAGTTTAAGATGATATCTCCGGACGGGTTTTTTATGTGCGCAAAGATCGTTCCTTTTGCTTTGCTCTTTTTTGTTGTTGCTGGACTATTACGATCAGAGGAACCTGTTTTAACATCGCTACCTTTAATCGATGCCAATGCTTTAGCTACGCTTAAAACACATTGCTATTCCTGCCATTCGCAGTCTTCTGAAAAGCTCAGGGGGAATTTTAAGCTTGATCAGCTTACTTCAAATTTCGAGGATCGATCCAATCGCGATGCTTGGCAATTGGTTTTTAAAAAAATCAAATCAGGCGAGATGCCTCCAAAAGAAAAAACCAAGCCAACAGAAAAAGAATCGCTTTCAGTTTTTGATTGGATTAACTCTAGCACTAAGCTTGCCGATGTTCAGCGATTAAAAGAAGGTCGGGTCGTTTTGCGCAGGCTTAACAACATTGAATATGAAAACACCATGCGTGATCTTTTGGGTGTTCCGGTTGAATTAAGAGGATTGTTGCCTCAAGATGGTTCTTCCAATGGGTTCGATAACATTGGTGAAGCCTTGCATACATCTTCTTTTTTGATGGATAAATATTTGGAAGGTGCCGATAAAGGATTGAAAACAGCAATCGCCAATCTGCCCCAACCGCCTCTCATCAAAAAACAATACAGCCTCAAGGATATGCACTCTGTCAAAGCTACCACGGAGAAAGTCTTTCGGCATCAAGATGATGGAACTGTAATTTGCTTTTCCTCCTCCGCTTGGCAAGCGGTTAGTTTATCTTCTTTCTATCCTCCAGATAGGGGCAAGTATAAATTTCGTATTTCTGCATCTGGGTTTCAAAGCCAGAGTAAACCTGTTGTGTATCGCATTGATGCGGGGGTGATGGGGATGACAGGAAAAAATAATCTTGTTGGTTATTTTGATGCACCCGCAGATAAACCCACCGTTCTGGAATTCACTCAAGAACTCGAACCTCGCGCAACGATACGAATTCTTCCCTATGGTTTGGCAAGTGCCCAAGCGGTTCACAAAATCGGTTCTGATTCTTATGAGGGCCCTGGTTTAGCTGTTCAGTGGGTTGAGGTTGAAGGTCCTCTTTACGAATCTTGGCCTCCTCCTAGTCATCGTCGAATCTTTGGCGATCTTCCCACTAAAGCCGCCCCTATTTACAATTACAATAAACGGGTTGAGGTTGCTTCCACCGACCCTGAATCTGATGCGGGTAAGATTCTTCGCAGTTTTGCTCGCAGAGCTTTTCGTAGATCGGTTTCTGCTGATGACATTGCGCCTTATCTAGCTCTTGTAAAAGCACGCCTAGCAGATAAATACTCATTCGAACAAGCCGTTCGGGTTGGACTCATGGCGATCATGGTTTCTAAGGACTTTTTATTTCTTCAGGAAAAGCCAAGCAAACTTGACGACTTCGCAATCGCTAGCAGGTTGTCGTATTTTTTCTGGAGCACCATGCCTGATGATGAACTTTTCGATCTTGCAGAACAGAAAAAGTTGAGCGATCCGAAAAATCTTTATGATCAAGTTGAGCGTATGCTTAATAGTCCAAAAGCTTCTTCGTTTACTAAAAACTTTGCTGGTCAATGGCTTAACCTTCGTGAAATTGATGCTACCATTCCAAGCAGTATCATTTATCCCCATTACGATGATATGCTGAAAGCTTCCATGCTTCGCGAAACCTACCTCTTCTTTGAAGAAGTTTTAAAAAACAATTTAAGTATCACTAATTTTGTGGCTTCAGATTTCACAATGCTCAATGGTCGGCTCGCAAAGCATTACAACATCCCTGATGTGAATGGTTGGGAATTTCGCAAAGTAATGCTTCCCAAAGATAGCCATCGGGGTGGTTTGTTAACCATGGCAAGCGTTTTAAAAGTTACTGCAAATGGTACCTATACCTCTCCGATTCTTCGTGGAACCTGGGTTCTTGAGCGTATTTTAGGAACCCCACCACCAAGGCCACCCGAAGGAATTGCAGCAGTTGAACCAGACATTCGTGGTGCAATTACAATAAGAGAACAACTTGCCAAGCACAGATCCATTGAATCTTGTGCTTCATGTCATTCCAAAATCGACCCTCCTGGTTTTGCCTTAGAAAGTTTTGATGTAATAGGCGGTTGGCGTGAGCATTATGTTCTTGATGGCAGGCCTGCTAATTTCCGTAAGGGGCGAAAAATCGATCCCGCTGATGTTCTGTCCGATGGGCGCGCTTTTAAAGACATTGACGAATTAAAGACCTTGCTTCTTACCGATAAAGATCAAATAGCGCGATCCCTTACCGAACGGCTTATTATTTATGCCACCGGCTCTATTCCGCAACCAACGGATCAACCAGGTATCGAAGCGATAGTTGCAAAGATTCGCACGAATAATTATGGTTTTAAATCACTGGTCCATGAAATTACTGCAAGTGATTTCTTTCTAAATAAATAACCAAGGAAATCATGTACATGAACCCTAAAGCAACACGTAGGAATTTCCTAAAAGCTACGGGCGTCACTCTGGCTTTACCTTGGCTTGAAGCTTTTGCTCAAAACCCAGCAGCGGGTATTCCAAGGCGTATGGTTTGCATTTGCACTCCATTAAGCTTGCACCCCGCCAACTTCTTCCCTAAGGAAGCTGGCAAAAATTACACTCCTTCTCCTTATCTCGAAACCTTGGCGCCTTTCAAAAATGATTTTACTGTAGTTTCCGGGCTTTCACACCCTGATGTTGGTTCCAGCCATGATTCCATTTATAGTTTCCTTACCGCAGCACCTCACCCAGAGCGCAGGGCTGGTTTTCGTAATTCCATTTCTCTTGATCAATATGCTGCTTCATTTATTGGTGGGAATACTCGCTTCCCTAGCCTCGCGCTTTCCTGCGAGGGTTTCAGCCTATCTTGGACACGCAGTGGTGCCATCGTGCCTTCCGATAGTTTTCCTTCCAGCGTTTTCGCTAGGCTTTTCCTTGAAGGTCGGCCAGATGAAGTTCAATCGCAAATTCAAAGGCTTCGCGATGGGCGAAGTATTCTTGATTCAGTTTCAGAACATGCAAAAGCAATAACGCCAGTATTGGGTAAGCTTGATAAGTCTAAGCTGGATGAATATTTCACTAGTGTTCGAGAGCTAGAGAGAAACCTTGCCATTGCTGAAGAATGGTCTCGGAAACCAAAACCCAAAGTTGAAGCAAAGCAACCAGTAAATATTGCGAATGGTGCAGATGTAGCGGGCAAAGCTAGGTTGATGTTTGATTTAACGCATCTTGCCTTGCAAACTGATTCATCCCGATTGATTACTATGCTTTTATTGGGAACCAGTTTGGTCCCGCCGATTCCAGGGGTGAGTTTGGGGCATCACGATCTTTCGCACCATGGTCAAGACCCTGCCAAAATTGCTCAACTCAAAACTGTTGAAATTGAAAAGATGAAAACCTTCTCAGCGTTCCTTGCAAAACTTAAGGAAACCAAAGAGCAGGATTCGAATTTGCTTGATCGCACTTCAGTGTTTTTCAGCAGTAACCTTGGTAATGCCAGCAATCACTCCACTAAAAATCTACCTGTTATTCTTGCGGGTGGCGGATTCAAGCATGGCCAGCATCTTGCTTTTGATCCTGCTAATCCACCGCCTTTATCTAATCTTTATGTCAGTATGTTGCAACGCACTGGGATTAATACGGATAAATTCGGATCAAGCACCGGCACCCTTAAAGGGCTTGATTTTACTGTTTAAACAACAGCTTTGACTGTTTTTATTTACTCGCTTCGTAGTATCCTGCAGATTCACGAATTGCCTGTGGCGGTACACGGTCTGCTGGTTTCGCAGGATCTGCTAACTCAAAAGCAATTCCGAATGGCGCACGCCCGGGGCGCGAACCTCCTGTGTATGTTCCTTCTCCCCAATGCTCGCCCAAGACGACAGCATTAAACTTAATGATCTTTCTTTTGGAAGGTTCGTAGCAGATTTCGCCTAGCAATGATGCATCGTAGCCCCGTTTTGCATTTTTTTCATCTGCTTCTGTTGCAAGCAAAATAGCTCCTGTTAATTTTAAGCGTACTTCGTGATTAGTTATATCTGAAACAAAAAGTTTTAGTGCAGCTTTACGCACTTCGTTGCGTGCCCACATCGGTGGTTCACCCCGTGTATTGTCGATTAAGTGAAAACGAGAAAGCCGATAAACAAGATTCTCCGGAATTGCAATCTCTTGGCCTACCTTGGGATCTTTGGGAAGCAATGCCTGCCATTCGGGTTTACGTATCCACATATGATCATGAGATGCCCTTTGTCCACCTGGGAATTTGCAAGTGCCATGGCAGAAAAAATCATTTTCCTTTTCCAGAATGCGTGCATGAACATTTACTATCAGCGTTTCTTTACCCAGAGTCGGCACATACCGTGGATCGGTTTTTTTCAATTCAGGAACGCCGACCTTTGCTGCGCTACGATCTGCGGGTGAAAGGCTTCCCCATGATTTTAAGGCGCTTAGTAAAAACGCACGCATAACTTCAGGGTCTTGGCTGTTGCGATACTGTAAGAGTTTGCCATCTGCCGTAAATGCGTAAATTCCTTGGCGCGTACCGCCTCCTTGTCCTTTCCGTGGTCCTTGATCTGCAACCTTACGGAAGAAATCTCCCTCGGCATCCTGCCTACGACGCTGAAACCAATCGTCCATTGCGACGGGTACAAAATTTTTGTTTACGATTTCAATGATTTTCGCATCTGCAAAAGTGAGCTCACGGCCCACGACTCCGTTGTTTCAGACGCAGCCAAGCGGGTGGCCATCCATCTCCCAGAGTAAGATAGGTCTATCTTCAGAAGCGGCTTTTTTGCGTGCTTCCCAAAGATCAATCATCCAGGGGATCTGCATGAATTTTTCTTCGTCTGGATTTGGCTTGATGATTGAATGAAGTTTATTAAATTGCTCAGGTTTAATCGGTTCAGAGGCGTGACTGTAAGTTAATCCAAAAGTTAATCCTATGCACAAGGTGATATATAATCGCATTTGATACCTCAATTAGTGGGTTTTGTTCTGATGCATTTATAATTCTTAGCCTTAGTCTATTTCTAGTATGGCCTTTAGGGCCGGTGAGTCAAGAAGAAATGATCGTATAAAAGAGCCTGAAAAAGGTACAGAAGGAAATCATGATCCGTTTGTTAAAGCTAAGCGGAAGCCAATGCTTTTGGTTTGATCGGTTGGTGATGAAAAATTGCGGAAAGCTGCACGAAGCCTGGTGACAGCATCGAAACCGCCGCCTCGGATTGTTCTAAATTCGCCATCCTCTGGGCCTTTTGGGTCGATCGCTTTTCCTTCTGGATATTCACTAAAAAAATCATTGCACCATTCCCAAACATTCCCATGCATATCGTGAAGTCCGAAACCATTAGGTTTGTAAGAACCGACTTCGATTGGGGTGCCATGCTTAGAATCAACATAATTTGCATTTGCAGGGGTTAGAGTCTCCCCAAAATGGTAACTCGATTTGGTGTTTGCCCTGCAGGAATATTCCCATTCTGCTTCAGTAGGAAGTCTGAAGGCTTTGTTACTAATAGTGTTCAGCTTTTCACAAAAGATTTGGGCATCTTCCCAGGATACATCAGTAACTGGTAATTTGGGTCCTTTTTCGGTGCTGGGATTGTTTTTCATCACCAACTCCCATTGTTGTTGTGTGACTTCGTATTTCCCCAGATAAAAAGATTTGGTCAATGTTACTTCATGAAGTTTTTCGTTTGGGGAATAACTTTTTTCTGATTCCAGCGCCCCCATTTGAAACTTTCCTGCAGGAATTAACACCATTTCAATTTTCAATCCTTTGCTAAAATCAAAGACTTCTACTTTTTGTGATTTGGTTTCTTGGGCATTTAAGATGCACACGCAAACCAAAAACAACATTAAGGCGAATTTCTTTGTATTATTCATCATCTGCTTCATGTGGAATTAGGCTGGTAAAAAGCCAAGTTTAAGCTCTGAGTAAGGCCGAGTAAAGTAATTACAAAAATTGCTGTTAATTCGACAAATTAACTGGGTAACATTCTCTAGGTTTTCTAGTAATCTTTCAGCTTCCATATTGGTTTTATCAACGGTTTTTGTTTATACTTATTATTACGGTTGTCTAATGATTTTGATTCATGGAGCATTAAATGAAGTATGTAAATAGGTTGTTTGTTATTGGTGCGATTATTTCTGCAATGTTTGCAATGAGCAACATCGCATCAGCGCAGAAGAAAAAAGAACCTTTAAAGGGTTCAGGCGTTGATAATAAAGACTTACTCAAACCCGCTGCCAGGCCCAAGAAGGCTGATCTACCTGCAAGTACTTTGCCTTTGCAATTCATTAAGGGTGAACGGATTGCCCTTGTTGGAAATTCAACCGCAGAACGAATGAACCTTTTTGGTCATTTCGAAACTTTGCTTCATGCACGCTTCCCCGAAAAAGAATTGGTGTTTAGAAACTTTGGCAGGCCAGCGGATGAAGTTGCAAACCGCCAGCGAGCCAACGATTATACCAAGCTTGATGATCCTCTTTTTACTTTCAACCCAGATACGTTTCTTTGTTTCTTCGGATTCAATGAATCTTTTGAGGGCCCTCTTGGTGTTGAAAAATTTAAGGCAGATTACGAAAAGTTTATTGATGAGTACTCTCAGAAGTATGCCCGCGATGATTCGAAAAGCAGCCCAAGATTTGTAATCATTTCTCCCATTGCTTTTGAATCCACAGGTGATTCCCTTCTACCCGAAGGTAAAAAAGAAAATGAGAATCTAAAGCTTTATGCTGATGCTGCTAAAACTGTTGCAACTTATCGAAAAATTGCCTTCGTTGATATCTTTACCCCGACTTTAAAGGCATTCGATGATAAAGCTGGCTCACAGTTCACTATCAATGGGTGCCATGTTAATGAAGCTGGCGACAAGCTCGTTGGTCAGGTTTTAGATGCCGGATTATTTAATAGTACGAACCCAGCTATCAGCAATACTTCCATGCTGGAAACCCTTCGCAAAGCCATCAACGATAAATCGTGGGTTCATTTGCAGGATTACCGCATGTTGAATGGTTGGTATGTTTATGGTGGCAGACGCACCTTTGACACCGAAACCTTCCCGCGCGAATATATAAAAATCCGCAACATGGCTGCAGTTCGCGATCAACTGGTGTGGGATATTGCCCAAGGTAAAAAAGTCTCTGATAAAATTGATGATTCAAAAACTGGCGAGCTTTTTAACCCCCCAACTCGTTTTGGTGAACCCAGACAGAAGTACAGCGAAAATCAGGAAGGTGGACCTAAGATTCTTCCCCCTGATGAGCTCATCAAATCTTGCACAGTTCCACCCGGTTACGAAATTAAGCTTTTTGCTGATGAAACTAAGTTTCCTGAAATTGCAAAGCCTGTGCAGATGAGCTTTGACAACAAAGGTCGACTTTGGGTTTCTACTATGCCCAGTTACCCATTGTGGAAACCAGGCGATCCTAAACCTAGCGATAAACTTGTCATCCTCGAAGATACCGATAACGATGGCAAAGCTGATAAAAGTACTGTTTTTTACGACAAACTTCATTGCCCCACCGGCTTTCAGTTTTTCAACGGGGGCGTTCTAGTTGTTGATCAGCCCCGTATTCTTTGGCTCAAAGATACCGATGGCGATGATAAAGCTGATGTCGTTGTTCATGTACTCGATGGTTGGGCTACCGAAGATACCCATCATACGGTTGGTGCCTTCGAAGAAAACAATGGTGGCTTGCTTCATATGTTAGAAGGCGTTGCGATGAGTACCGCTGTGGAAACTCCTTGGGGAGCCTTCCGCAATTTTGGTTCTTCGGGTGCCTATGTGCTTGATCCTAGAACTTGGAAAATTAGCCATTATGTTACCCCTGGTTATGGCAATCCTTGGTGCTATGTTTTCGATGAATGGAGCCAAGGTTTTTGTGGTGATGGGACCGGAGCCAATCAGCATTGGGATACACCCCTTTCTGGTAAGCAATTTCAAGGTCGCAAAGGGCTTAATGCTGTCTTCCCAACGGAAGGCATGAGGCCTGTTGTTGGCAGTGAATTTTTGGTTTCCCGTCAATTCTCTGATGATGTGCAGGGCCAGTTTATCTATGCTTGTGTGATTAACACGAACGGTATGCCTCGTTGGACTTTTTCAGAGGATGGCGCTGGCTATAAAGGCACGCGCGTCAGGCATGACCCCAAAGATGCGAAAACCCCATTCGATTTGATCAAAAGTACCGATAAGCATTTCAGGCCCGTCGATCCACAAATCGGACCCGATGGTGCTCTATGGTTTGGTGATTGGGCCAACCCTCTTATCGGTCATATGCAATACAGCCAACGCGATCCTAATCGTGATCATGTTCACGGTAGAATTTACCGGTTGGTTTACAAAGATAAGCCCTTACTTAAGCCAGTTACTCAATTCGGTAAAACAGTTCCCGAACTGCTCAAACAGTTAAGCGAATACGAATGGCGTACCCGTGCCCGTGCTCGAAACGAAATTCATTCCCATACCGCTGCAGAGGTTCTGCCTTTGGTAAAAGAATGGGTTTCAAAACTGGATAAAACTAGTAAAGATTACGATCGCCTTTGCTGTGAAGCATTGTGGATTCAACAAAGCTTTCATGCGGTGGATGTCGATCTCGTCAAGCAAGTCATGGGTTGCAAAACATCAGATGCGAAAGCTGCAGCGACTCGTATTGTTGCAGATGAGCGCGATTATTTGCCCTCCGCCTTCGATCTTTTAAAAGCAGCGTCCTTAAGTGAAAGTGGAAGAACTCGAACCGAAGCTCTTCGCGGGCTTAGTTACTTTTCCACTACCGAATCTGCCAGCGCAGTTCTTGAATCCTTGCGCAAAAATCCCCCAGACTACTTCACTCAATACACGGGTGAAGCTGCCTTGGGCGCAAACCTTAATGGCTGGAGAACGGGTTACTTGAAAGGCGAACTTGCCAAGGATGATCCCGCAGGCAAAAAGCTTCTCGATAATGTTATCTCTATCGATAAAAAAGGCGCTCAGGTTGTCCCCTATCTGCAAATTCTTTTGGGCAAGGATTCTTCCGCCTTGGAACAACGCAATAAAGCCATGCAGGCGCTTGCTGATATGAAGGGTGGCGATGCTGAAAACGGTAAGCAGGTTTTCCGCAGGGGATGCCTTGCATGCCATAAGGTATATAACGAAGGCCAGGATTTCGGCCCAGATATGATGAAAGTTGGTATGCGCCTTACCAAATATAAACTGGTGGAATCTATTATCGACCCTAACGCAGATGTTGATAAAAAGTATCTTTCCACACTGATCAGCACCTCCAGCGGCAAAATCGTTACCGGTTTGCTGGTAAGTGAAAACAAAGACGAGGTTGTGATTTTCGATGGCAAAGTTAAGCGAGTCATCAAAGTTGCAGATATCGAAGAACGCAAGACTTTAAAACAAAGCAGTATGCCAGAAGGCCTGGCTGGAACTATTTCCCCAGCAGAGTTTCTTGATGTTATTGCCTTCCTTGCTACTTTGAAATAAGTTCTTTGTGATTGTTTGTTTCATTAAAGCCCGTTGACTTTGGTCGACGGGCTTTTTTGTTTTCATTATTTATACTTTCTCTTTTTTCTCCCCCATCTCTCAACTCTCTAATTTATGACTTCAAGCCCACGCACTGCGCTGGGTGGGTCTGCCTTATCTCTCATCATTTAAAAAACAAGAGACCCATGGAACGCAGTCCATGGGCTTTTATTTCCCCCCAACCAGCACCACTTTTACTGAATGACTTCAAGCCCACGCACTGCGCTGGGTGGGTCTGCCTTATCTCTCATCATTTAAAAAACAAGAAACCCATGGAACGCAGTCCATGGGCTTTTATTTCCCCCCAACCACCACCACTTTTACTTTATGACTTCAAGCCCACGCACTGCGCTGGGTGGGTCTGCCTTATCTCTCATCATTTAAAAAACAAGAGACCCATGGAACGCAATCCATTCCGTGCTTATTCTTCTGCTTATTTCCGTGAAATTCCGTGTTAATCCGTGGCAAATTATCTCTTCTGATTGTTATTATATCCGTTGAATTCTGTTTTAATAGGTGGATAAGTTCTGCTTCTTATTCTTCTTCTTGCCGTGGCTTATTCTTTTGCTGCCCCAGCTCAATCTTGCCAGTATTCATCAAAAAGGTGCAAAAATGCGATGTTTCGAGTTTATGCATTATTCAAAATAGGAAAAATAGAACAAATAATCTGCTTTTTCGGTTGACAACATTTTTTTTATCAGATACCATTAAAGAGTGTTAGTTCTGTTTCATTTGGTGCTTGCTTTGTACCGATAATTCTCGTGATTCCTAATTTTTATCGCAATTCAGCTAAAGCTTTTGGTTAAAGGAAATCCTACCGATGTTAAATATTATCAAAAATCTTTTCGCATCCAAAACAGTATTAAAAAAGGGGATTAACCGTAGGCTTGAACTTCTTGGCCTAGAAGAAAGAGTTGTCCCCGCTACCTTCACGGTTGTAAACAATTCAGATTCAGGTGTTGGTTCGCTTAGGGAGGCTATTATCAATGCCAACGCCACCAGTGCCAATGACACGATTAATTTTTCTGTAGTTAACAGCCCTTGCACCATCATTCTGGGATCCGCTCTGCCCAACATTGCAACTACCAGTACCGCAGGCACACTTACCATCAATGGCCTTAGCGCTTCCAATCTTACCATTGATGCTAACCAAGGCAACTTTCGTATTTTCACCATCGATACTGGCGGCAACCTAACCATCTCAGGCGTAACAGTTACTGGGGCGCAACACTCTAGCGGCGGCGTCGGGGCGTTTAATAACAATGGTACCCTCACAGTCACCAATTCCACTATCTCTGGCAATATTTCGTTAGGCGCCACTGGCTTTTACAACGCCCCCGGCAGCACTCTAAACATCTCTAATTCCACCATTTCCGGCAATACTGCAACACAAGGCAGCGGTGGTGGTATCTTTAACCTCGGCACCCTTTCCATATCCAATTCCACCATCTCGGGCAATACTGCAAGCTTTAGCGGTGGCGGCGGCGGTATCCGCAACGGCGCCTCCGGCGCCTCCGGCACCTTCAGGGTCACTAATTGCACTATCTCTGGCAATTCTGCTATAACTGGTGGCGGCATCTTCAACGACAGCGGCACCCTCAACATTGCCAACACCATTATTGCCAACAGCCTTGCCCCCGGCCAACTCACCCCTACTGATTACGCGGGCAGCGGCTCCATAGGTACTAATCTCAACAACCTTGTGCAAGATGGAACTTTAAATGATACCACCGGCAACTCATCAGGTTCGGGAAACATTGCCGGCAATCCCTTTCTTAGCTCTCTAGCTAGCAACGGTGGCCCTACCAAAACCATGGCCTTTACAAGTTCAAGCCCATCTTCTGTAACCGCGGGTGGCGATGTAAATGTAAGTAATGCAGCACCGATTTTTGGCTTGGATCAACGCGGCTATTTACGATCTACCACCACGCCCAGCAGTATTGGCGCTTTTGAATTTGGTGGCTCAACTCCAACAGCACCTACTGTTGCTAGCGTTTCGCCTACTACCGGATCTGGCGCAGGTGGTACGAACATTACCATCACAGGCACCAACATAGCCGGCGCAACTTCTGTTACCATTGGTGGCACTGCTGCTAGCAATCTTGTTGTGAATAGTCCGACCTCTATCACGGTAACTACCCCTGCTCACACTGCAGGTGCTGTAAGTATTCAAGTTACCACGGTGGGCGGTACCAATACAGCCAACACACTGTACACTTATACACCTACCGTAACTCAGAACACAAACAATCTGGCGATCAACGCCACCACGCTCACCATTACAGGCGCAGGTTTTGGTACGATCGCAGCCAATAACACGGTGAGCTTAAGCAGCGGCGCGACAGGCACCGTCACCAGCGCAACTGCAACCCAGCTTACAGTAACCTTTAATACCGCTCCAACTCCTGGCACCTTGAATGCAGTGGTAACCACGAATTCGATAAGCAGTGGCAGCGCAGTTCAAGTCGCCAACATTGTTGAAGTACCAAGGATAACAAGTATTTCCCCTGCCGCCGGTCCTACAACAGGTGGGACAACCATCACTATTACCGGTCTCTCTTTAAGCACCGTAACTGCAGTCACTATTGGCGGCATTGCTGCGAGCAGTTTTACCGTGGTGAACGGACAAAAGATTACAGCAGTCACACCTCCTGGCACCTTTGGAGCTGCAAATGTTTTAGTAACTGATAGCAATGGAACTAATTCAACTTCAGCTAATACAGTGTTTAATTATACTGCTGGTGCTTTTATTACGCCCCCTGTTCCTTTCTCGCCGGCATTTCCACATGCCTTATCCATTAATGCACCTGGAAGTGCTGTCACCGATTCCGCTTCGTTCACGGTTACTTTCAATCAACCAGTTACAGGGGTGGATGCTGCCGACTTCAATTTAATTGCTACCGGAACCGTTGCTAACGGAACTATCTCCTCCGTATCTGGTTCAGGGGCCACCTACACCGTAAATGTTACCGGCATTACAGGTTCCGGCTCACTGGGGTTGAACCTGGTAAGCTTGCCTACCATTACCGCATTGCCTTCGTTTGCAGCGCAATCCACCGTATCCACAGGAGCTAAGCCCGCCTCCGTGACCTTGGGCGATGTGGATGGCGATGGTAACCTCGACATGATCACCGCAAATTATGGAACCAATGCCTCCCCCGGCAGCACCGTTAGCGTGCTCTTGGGCAATGGCAATGGCACCTTTAAAGCTCAAACAGCTTTCGCCACGGGCACTCAGCCCTTCTCCGTGACCTTGGGCGATGTAAACGGCGATGGAGCACTCGACATCGTCACCGCGAATAAAGGCTCCAATAACGCAAGCGTGCTTTTGGGTAATGGCGATGGTGCCTTTAAAGCTCAAACCACTTTCGCCACGGGAACTCAGCCTCGCTCCGTGGCCTTGGGCGATGTGAACGGTGATGGAACACTCGATATCGTTACCGCGAATCAAGGCTCCAGTAACGTCAGCGTTCTCTTGGGCACCGGCAATGGTTCCTTTGCAGGTCAAGCAGTCGACACGCTAAATGCAGCACAGTCATATTCTGTGGCCTTGGGCGATGTGAATGGCGATGGGAAACTTGATATTGTTGCCGGCAATAGGTCCGGTTCCAATGGCAGCTTGCTCTTGGGCAATGGCGATGGCACCTTCCAAGCGTCCCAAGTTTTCACCGTAGGTAATCCTCAAGTCTTCGTGGCCTTGGGCGATGTGAACGGCGATGGTAAACTCGACATCGTAGCCGCAAAAGCTGGTAACGACATTAGCGTGCTCTTGGGCAATGGCAATGGCACCTTTCAAGGCCCGATAAATTCCACCCCAGGAACTAATCCTCGCTCCGTGACCTTGAGGGATGTGAACGGTGATGGTAAACTCGACATCTTGACCGCAAATTATGGGTCCACCAATGCCAGCGTGCTCTTGGGCAATAGCAATGGCACCTTTAAATCTGCAGTCACCTTTGCCACGGGAACTAATTCACGATCCGCGACCTTGGGCGATGTGAACGGCGATGGCAGACTTGATATCATTGCTGCGAATTTTAACTCTGATAACGCCAGCGTGCTCTTGGGCACGGGTGGTAGTGCCATTACTGCTACTTTTTCTCCCCAGCAAACCTTTGCTGCTGGCAATGGTGCACAGGCTGTGGCGCTTGGCGATGTGAACCGCGATGGCAAACTCGATATGGTCACTGCGAATCTTGGCAACGACACTGCTAGCGTGCTCTTGGGCAATGGCAATGGCACCTTTCAAACTCAAACCACGTTTGCCACGGGAGATAGCCCACGCTCCGTGACATTGGGCGATGTAAACAGCGATGGCAGACTCGACATCATCACTGCGAATCGCGACTCCTACACCGCTAGCGTGCTCTTGGGCAATGGCAATGGCAGCTTTCAAACTCAAGGCACCTTCGCCACGGGGTCTAGTCCACGCTCTGTGGCTTTGGGCGATGTGAACGGCGATGGCAAACTTGATATCATCACTGCGAATAATAACCCCAACACCGTTAGCGTGCTCTTGGGCAATGGCAATGGTATCTTCCAAGGCCAGCAAACATTCTCCACGGGATCTAACCCACGCGCTGTGACCTTGGGCGATGTGAACGGCGATGGTAATCTTGATATCATCACT